>ENA-OQCO01000296-OQCO01000296.1-human-gut-metagenome-genome-assembly--contig:-NODE-296-length-29113-cov-1.490547_pt1 | contig 29113 bp, 43 predicted proteins | sample MGYA00242500_ERZ504582 | MGnify/ENA primary metagenome ERZ504582 (study PRJEB26092, sample SAMD00036346) | human gut metagenome | host: Homo sapiens | study: EMG produced TPA metagenomics assembly of... | reverse complement strand
CTGAAAATGTCCCCTCAATGCATAGGCCACGGGAACGGCTTTTTTAGAATCCATTTTTGAAAAATTTTTTTGATTTTTTGAAATTTCTTCGATATGGCGCGTTGCGAACAGCCCCATCTCTCTGCAAGTTCTTTCTGACTATGTTCCTCCAGCGTCAGAAATGTCAATATTTCCAGTTCTTCAATGCTCAGCGTTTTGATTGCCTGCAGCAACCGCAAATCCTCCAGTGTATCAACCCATGCATAACGATCTGGAAAGGCGCTTTCGTCAAAGGAAACCGAAAGTGTCTCGTTTTTCCGAAACAATGCAGACCGACGCGCATCGTCCGGACTTTCAATTTCCAGCGATGGCATTTGTGCTGCCCGGCGCTCATAGGCGCGATTGCGGCAGAAACAATGCCAGTCATAGTCATAAATCTTCTGTATTGCTGCTTCGCTCATACCGGCATCCGTGTATTCTTTTCGAAGGCGCAGCCATTCACGGTCAAATTTCGCTTTTTCCTGTGCGCAGTTGAATCCCATTACGGATTCCTCCAGTCTTTTGAAATTTTGAGAAAACCAAAATTTCAAAAGCGGAGGCGCGCGAGGCTGGTAAAAACGGCCAATGGCGCAGTTCTGTTATCAAAAACAAACCTGCGCCATTGGCCGCTGTAAAAAATTACGAAGCAAACCATCTTGTCTTGAGAAAATAGCCGCATCTTGCTGCAGCCCATTTTGTTTTACAATATGGTTAGCCGCTTACCTTTCGTGTCAAGAAATTGAGTCTGTTAACTGTAAGTATATAGTCACGGGTAGTCTGCCTACCTATTTTTCCTTCATCCCTTTGCTTTTTCTCAATAGCGCCTCGACTATAGCCATTCGCTGACGCTATCAGGAGAGTCCTCAAATAAGAACGCCACGCTTTGTAATGTTTGTATGAAGCAGTGTCTCTCCAATGCATGATTCTCTGGGGATAAGGATTAGCGTTGAAGAGAAGTGCAGTGCAATTTTCGCAAGCAGCGGAAATCGCTTGCTGCAACGAGCGGAGAAAGTGCAACGTGTAAACGCCCCTTGAACCAACAGGGATTCTGCTCCTTCTCTTTATACGGTGTCTTCATAATCTCATAGCAGTTTGATTTTACATTCACGGCAGCAAATGCGTTATCTGAGGCGTCTCTACAGCTCAAGGGGCATTTTATACGTCAGCGTCAATTGCCCACTGGCATTCTCATAGGCATCGCCGTATGTAAAGCCGCAGCCCATGGAGCCTAGAAGCACGGATTTTCTAAAAATGTCCATCTCCTTGTAGGGCGAACGACTGATCCGTTCTTCAATGGCGGATGTTGTCTTGGCCGAGCCGCGGGACAGGGTTAGAGTCGGAGACAGCTTCACCAGCATATTGCTTCCAAACACCAGCGCCACTGTCACCGGGAAAAACTTGCTGACGCGGCGGCGCGGCCATGCAGCACAGCTACTGCACGGATATTCCTTGGGGCGAAGCCCAACCCGGCGATCTGGTCTTTTATCCGGATGATTCCCACGTTGGCATCGCTGGAGGCACAGACGCAGACGGCAATCTGCTGATCGTCCATTGCAGCGGCGGTGCGAACGGCGTGGTTATTACTGGTTCGGCGGGATTTACGGCAGTGGCAAGTCCGAATTTGTTTAAAGCATAAATCTACGGTGAGACACATTGCACAAAGCAATGTATCCCACCGGAAGAATCATACTGCCCGTTCTGACAGGACGTACGTTTTTTTGCAACAATGCACGTCTGAGTCACAGCTAGTACAAATCTCCATCTATCACTTCAAATAGATCCATCCCAGCGATTTCTTCATGCGAAAGTATGTTCTCAAGTACATAGCTATCTTCATTAGAATATAGAATCTACTGAAAGAACGTCTCATAACAAACTACGTTTTCCGTTTGATCTATCTGCGCTTCCGTGTCAGTTGCGTTTCCATTTGATGCAGCCACAGCAGGTGACAGTGCCGACAGCAGGAAAACTAAAAACAAAATATCGTTGCTTTGTTTTCATTTTTTCCTCCTGCTTTATGCGATGGAATTCTTATAGCTTATTCCCTCAATCCCTCCGGCTCCATTTGCGTTACGATCACGGCCTGTGTCGCAGCATCGCTTCCTGCCACTGCTCGGCTCCGGGCGGGCAGGCCACATACAGAAGCGCCCCCTCCGGCTGCAGCGGCAGGTTGTGCCAGATGTTCGATATTGCAAACGGCAGCGGGGCCTTGACAGTGGCGCGGAGCTGATACAGCCCGCTGCCTTCTTCAAATCGGACGCCATACTTAGACGGACAGACGTAACCGTCCGCGCTCCAGCCGCGATCTATACACACGTCATCCAGCTTGACCCACGCATCGCTTCCCTCCGGCGCGATGGAGAACTCGTACCAGCCCACGTTGTCCGCGCCAAAGTAGAATTCCAGATCTTCGCAGACGCTTTCTCCAACAGGGGCGTCTGCGTTTGCGCTCAGGGCGGTAGTGCCGCATTTCTGACGGCGTCCCTCCGGCCAGTTTTTCGGGCATTCGCCGCAGCGGGCGAAGCTTTCCACCAGCAGCAGTTCTTCCCCCGCGCACCAGGCAGACTGCCACGCCGCTGATCCCGGCTGTCTGTACACCCGAAGCAGGGTGTGATCGTCCGTGATGCAAATGTCGTGCCATGTGGCCGTGACTTTGTTGGTTTCTTCCCGATGAAGCTGATAGCGCGTACCTTCCGCGTCTGCGTCAAGGGGAACGCGAAGCAGACGGTAGCTTTCGCCGTGGATTTTCTCGTTTTCACACAGGCCATCGCTTGCCTCCGCGCTCACGGCAATCCAATCCTCGCAGCCCTCCGGGGCAAGGAAATAGCTGGCCGCCTCCTCGTTCGGCAGGGCAACATAGCAGCAGTCGATGACCTCCGGCCCCGCTTCGGCGGGATCGCCCTCCTGGAAAAACCAGCTTTGCGGGCAGTCGGCGCAGCGCCGCATGGGCAGAAGCTCCGGCAGCTGCTTACCCGTCTTCGGGTCGCTTCCCACGACGAGCAGCGTTGTCTGATCCTTGATCTCAAGCGACCATAGCTCCTGCACCTCAGCGGGCGTCACCCCGACCGTCGTAGTCCTGAGCTGATAGCGTCCGTCTGCTTCATCCGCGAAGCGGAATCCGAACTTTGAAATATGCGAGGGCTGCTGATGCACCCGGCTGTGCTCCTCTGACTGGCCGCAGGTTCCCAGCCAGTGCGCCTCGTCGAGCTTCTGCCAATCGTCGCTGCCCTCGGGGGCGATGGAAAATTCATAATCGCCGATGTCCGCTGTGGCAAAGAAGAATACCAGATCGTAGTCCCCGTCGCTTTCAGGAGAGAGAAATGACGGATCTTCTGCCTGTTCCGGTTTGGCTGGGCGCGCTTGCGGCGTAGGCTGTGCCTCAGTGGGCTGCTCCACCCCTGGCGGTTGCTGCACAGCAATATCTAGCTGCGCACTACGACTTTGTTGATGGCAACCGCTCAGCATCAACACCGCAATCACAAGCAGCAGGAGACACATCACACTTTTTCGCTGCAGAGTAACGACTCCTATCATAGAACATACCTCGCGATCATTCTGTCTCATGACCTGTACTGGTCAATCCTGGCATATTTCCGTAATAGCCACAGACCAGACAAGTCCCCATACCACCGACTTGTGCGTAGTGACTTCCGTAAAGATAAGTCCCGCACGCTGTGCATGCTCCTCTGTGCTGCGTCGAGGAATATGGATTCCAGACATTCACATTATGCGGACAAATAATAAAATCCAAGTAGGGGAACGTTTGTGCAAATCCACTCCATGTCACATGTGAAATTGCTACAGTGCCGTTATCAGGCCAGTTTGCATGGTAGATGATAACGCCAGTGCTGTCTCTGCCAACCAAAATCATTGTATGCTCATCTGACGTGCTGCCGCTGTAGCTAACTCTGAGCAGCGTTCCAAGAACAAAAGACTGAAGTTTGTTCTTAATTTGCGTTTGAGTATAGTTTCCGATATACTCAAAACCCTGAGAGCATTTTGCACCACTGCTTCCAAATAAGTAGTCATAGATATAGAGCCCAAATCCGTGGCATTGCGAACCTGTACCAAAACTCGTGCTGGTTGATCCACTATATGTGCCGCCTGCGGGATATTGCGCGTTAGGAATGCTTTTCCGTTTATGGTGGTTGTATAGTTTGACTGATCTGTGAGGCCAACACTTGTTGCCGCAATGTAAAATGTGTTCGGGTCACGGATGGCCCGAACTGCGCCTGTGGTCAAATCAAAGTACTCATACGTGCCCTCCCATGACAGCTCATATTCATCCTTGCACAATGCGTTAGGGCACGCGACCATAGTCGGTTTTTCACTGCCAATCATGACGCCTTTGTTCTGATATGGTATAGCAAATTCAATCTGGTATTCTGGCACGTACTCTGCAACATATTCTTGTTGCGAGTCATCAACGCTGGCAATCTTATTCTGCGTAGAAATAAAGATAGCTCGGTTGCCGATAGCTTGAACATCATCGGCTTCGCTCAACGTTTCACCTGTTAAGTGAATCTTCGCGCTGTCCGTTTCTTCATGAGCATAGGCAAATGCCGATAAGAGCATCGCTACAACCAAAAGTAGGGCAAAAATACGGATTTTCTTTTTCATAGTTGTCCTTCCTTTCATGGCATTCATTTGGTTCCATATTTTCCATTAGATACTGATTGATTCGTCCGTTTCGGGACTACGTCTTCTTTGTTTTGCCTGAGGAACACTGCACTCTGTCAGTGCGTAATCCAAAAGGTTATTTTTTTAGGCCTCGTCTTCGAGGACGCAACATCCACGTGAAAAATCAGGCCCGCAGGGCTGGTGCGTGATCTGTATGTCAATGATCCGGTCGGGCTGTTTGGGGAACGTGAGCTGCGTCAGTTCCTGCGTGTCTAGCGCATAGCGGTAAACGTTCCAGATTGTCTTGCCCTCCGCCTGGCCGACGAAATACAGGGTATTGCCGTCCAAGGAAGGATAGAACATATGAACCTGCTGAATTCCGGGAATTGCCACATCCTCCACCTCCTGCGAGGTGATGTCCAGACGTTTGAGTGTGCGCTTTCCACTGACCATCTGTGGCTCTGTTGTCATCAGAATGGTGTTTTCATTCAGCCGTCGGGTCAGACAGATTTCAAAATCCTCCGTAAAAAACAGAGGTGTGACATTCTCAAATGTTGCGTCGATCAAAGAAATTGTTTTAGGCCGGATATGTGTCTCCGCCGCGACGCGGTGTGTCCGCATTTCCGCATCCGAGCAAGTGAGGATCAAAAAATTCGTCTGCGTAATCGTCATAGGAGAAGGATTGATGCCACGTATCGTCGTCGGCCTCATTTCGATAGGTAAACGTCTGGCTGTCAAGGTCAAACCGGGCGGGCTGACAGGTTGTGCAGAACTCCCGAGCCACATTGGCATAGAGCGTGCCATCCACAAAGAGAAGATCATTAAACGCATTTTTTCCATCCGTCAGCCGCTGGACATTTCCTGTTTTCAAATCACACGAATATAGGTTGTCATATGTCTCGTCCGGGCGTGCAGACGCGTAGTAGACGATCTGGTGTTCAAAATCCACCGTATTGGCCGGATACACATATGGGCCGATTGGCGTCTTGAAGATTACCCGAAACGCCTGCGACTGTTCATCGTAAAGCATAGATGACTAGCTCCACGCCGTCATCCGTATTTTCGCCGTTGATGTTGTCTACCACAGTGACAAGCAGCGTCTCCACTAGTTCTGCGTCCGGGGCTCCCTCGGGCGTCTCGATCTCTGGCAGCGTCGGCTTTTCCGCCCCGTCTTCCGGTTCAGCGGCAGAGGCGTCCATGTTGGACGTCTGTTCCGATGAACCTGCTTCGTCCGGAAGGTCAAGGTCGGTGTTTGCGCTACACGCCGTCAGTAGCAGCAGCATAAGAAGAATGGAAATCAATTGCTTTACTTTCATATCTCTCCTCCTGTTTCAAAAAGGGCAGGACATCCGCCTCTGGCGGGAGCAGAGGCGGATATCCTCTCTAAGCGTTTTTATCTGGCAGGGGCTGTTTGATCAGAAAACCGCTCGTGGTAATATCTCACATTATTTGCGTTATCTGTCGGCGCTCCATCCGGGGTTCCTGCAAGCTCGCGGATGTTGTCCTCGCCCCAAATGTCGATAATTGCATCGGGCAATGCGCCAACATCGGCCTGATAGTAGGTAAAGACCTCGTCGGTGTCCAAATTCCGAATCTGAACATTTTTGTCGCCCACTTTAGAATAATCATAGGCCATTTTGGTTGCGCAATCATATGGCTGCAACCGATTATTTCGGTTACCATATGTACCAATAAAATAAGTGGCTCGCCCTGTTCCAAGGAAATGCCGTTATCCTGCTTCGATTACCCGATTATATTTTCTTTTGCTATCCATTTAATTATGTTCATATCGTAGCATATGGGGACAATTAATTGAAAACTCTAAAGAATATTTCTGGCGGAAATAAAAATGCACTCCTTTGGATTATTCCGGCTATCTCTTGCGGAAAATATAATTATTCCGCAAGGAGTGGTTGACATGGACAAGAGAATTGCTACAATAATCGGAATGAATCTGCAGCGTTTGTGAACACAGTATGGATTAACCCAAGAACAGCTTGCTGAAAAGGTGGGTATCAGTACATCATTTTATGCAAATCTCGAACGCGGAAATAAAGGCGTCAGTATTTCAGTACTATATGACCTAGCAAATTGCCTGGGCGTAAGTGTGGATTATCTGATATACCCAAACCAAGCTGATGCTCGCATCCGAAACATCGAGACACTCTTGAGGGATAAGCCCGAATCGTTTATAATCGCAGTAGAACGTTTGGTTCAACTTTGTATTGAAGAATTTTCAAAATCGGAATAAAAAGTGTTGAGCAAGACTCTTGGCCAAGAAGGATATAACATGAGTTTAAATCAAGAAGAAGAGGAATATATCGAGCGACTTTACCGGGAGATGTACACCCGTCTGTGTATCTACGCGATGAGTGCACTGGGAAGCAAGGCACTTGCTGAAGAAGTTGTACAAGATACTTTTCGAATTGCGTGTATTAAGCCAGATGGATTGATGAGCAGTAAAAATCCACGTGGTTGGCTCATCAATACACTTAAAAATGTGATTCGTAATAGACGGCGAACTGAGGCTAGACTTAGTAATGCACTACTTGCGGCGATGTCTGCGTATGAGCCGCAGGCAAGCACAACTGTGGAGACAACAGAATTCATTGTTGCCTACTCAGATGCTCTAGGAGAAGAAGATTTTCAGCTTCTTGTAAATATCGTTGTTCGTCGATATACTATGTTGGAAGCTGCGGAAGAATTGGGAATTACGGTTGAAGCCTGCAAAAAGCGTGTGCAACGTGCAAAAAAGAAGCTTCAAAAAATAATTGAGAAAGATTTTTAATGTATGTCCCCAACGAACCAATTGTGTACATATAAAAACAAAGGGGGTTCACAGAGATGTCGGAATCCAAAGAGCATTTTTATCGAGATTTTTCAAAGTTTGACGAGATGAGCACGGAGGAATTGAACGAAATTTTACGTCAGGACTCTCAGCTCCCAGACGGCGAAGACTCCGATACTGATGCAATTTTATATATTATGGGGGTGATCGCAAAGCGCAATCAGGAGCGGCCGTCATCTGATTTCGGAGATGTCAATCACGCTTGGAGTTCTTTTAACAAAAATTATCGTTTTGCTTCAAGCGAAGGATGCTCGCTCTTGTATTTGATTGATGAGCACAGCTGAATGGTACTTCCGACAAAACGCAAATCCTCCGGCCCGCACCGCGTTCAAATACGCGTCCACGCAAATGGGTTCTTCGCACAGCCCGCATCCTTGCGGCAGTCATTGCCGTTCTGCTGGCAACCTCTCTAACTGCTTATGCATTTGGGTTTGACTTATGGGGGCAATCGCCAGCTGGACAAAGGAGACGTTTGGTTTCAGGTCAGCAGAATACACACAAACAGCTGTGCCTTCTTCCAAGAAAGAGATTCCCGCGCCGCTGACCTCTATTGCCAATGAGATGGAAATGCACGGCATACCTACGACGATTTTGCCAAGTTATATTCCTGATGGTTTTGTGGAAATGGATGTCCAGTACAATGCGGTAACTCAGCCTGTGTCTCTTTATTGTCTTTTAGGGAATGGTGATTCTTCGATTACACTATTGTATACGGTATTTTCCGAGAATCAGGATCATTTACTGTATGAAAAGGACGCCATTGATCCTAAGCAATATGAATACAATGGCACCGTATACTATATCATGACCAACGAGGGAGTTTATTTTGCAGCATGGACTGCGGACAATATCGAGTGCAGCATCGCGGGCGTTGAAACTTATGATGAAATCATTAAAATCATACAATCGATAGGAAGCGCAAAGCGATCTGATCGAGGGGATTGGCCTTAATGAAAAAACACACATTTTTTACGATGCTCTGCGTTCTACTAGTATTGACGGGCTGTCAGAAACGGCAAGAGCAAACGGATATCCGTCTGCCGGAGTCGGATTCGGCAGTTACGGAAGAAACAATAACCGAGCCGACGGAAAAAGCGGAAGAAGCGCTGTCGGAAGAATCACACGCGGAACAAGAACCGCAGAGTACAGTTCCGGATCTCGGCGACTATGAAAATCTTTGTGCGGTTCTTCAAACACTTCAGACGCTGGATGACTGGAAAAGCAGCCCGGAATACGAGATAATCACGGCGCAAAAAGAGAAAGTACTCAGCCAGCTGATTGGCAGCTTTTACTGCGGGCTTGACAGCCTCAGTCTTCAGAATACCGCGTGGGGCGATCATGATCTGTCCTGTATGGCGTTTGAGGTGTTCCGGAGTCTGCTTGGGCCGGAAGATCTGGAGCTGGAAGCCGAGACGCCGCTTGAATGGTTCCGGACCTGGTTTATCTGGGCATTCGGACACATTCATGAAGCGGACGCAGCAGGACTGCAGGCGCAGTATCCGGCTTCCTTTGCCGCAATCGATACGGTTATGGATCATCACGGGACATGGGAAGATGCGGTAGACAACTATCTGTGCTCTCTGGACAAGGGCAGCCATTACGACTTCGATCTCATTGCTGCACGAGATCAGATCGTTTCCTACATCCGTGAAAACGAAGAAATCTGGCCGTTTTCGTATACGCTGATCCTGCGGTTAAACAATGCGCCATATGGCACGGAGGAACCGACGCCCGGAGATCCGAATGTGTACGTCGACTTTATCTGGTGGGCTGCATATACCGCCTCCGGTGAGCGCACAGAGGTCCTTGTGCAGGAGCTGACGCTCAACCCAGAGACAGGAGAATCGTCCGTATGGACCATCACGCGCGAGGATTTGGGAGAAGATCTGTCGTTCCTCCCGGATTGGGTCGTGGATACATTGTTTGAGGATTGAATAAGGGGGGATTATTTCAAAGAAAGGTAATACGTCGATAGGAAACATATCGTAAAAAAGCAGGAGGTTACTTATGAAGAAAATCACGGCACTCATTCTAGCGATTATTCTTTGCTTCACGCTGGCTATTCCGGCGTTTGGGAAGCGAAATGTCTGTCAATGGTCAGGCTTATAGTATTAATGGCATCGACGTGTACAAATATCCGCTGAAAGCGTCTCAGTTATTTTTCTGTTGTTACAGAAATTGACCGGAGTTGATTCCGATGAAGCGTTTCTATTGCGTGATCCTTGCCATGCTTGCAGTTATCCTATATGCAATTGTTATGTCAGGCTGCAGAGCAATTTCGTCAAATGTCGAGGTGGCAACTCAGCCGGTGGTGGAGACACCACTGGCTGAGCATATCGGAAAGATGCGGCAGGGTTCTTTTATTAATGATGCCGAGGAGTTTGTTCGCAATATCTCAGTATTGCTTGAAGAAAAATCTCCCCATGATTATTCCGTAAGAAGAATTGAGGAAATATTACTAAACAACGAGTATTTAGAAGAATATTTCAAGGGCAATACTGAGCCATTGGCGTTGTATTGTTTTGAGTATATTATCAACCATGAATCCCTTTGTTATGTCAGCGATAATCAAAATGTGAGTTTTTCGGGAAACGATAAAGCAATTGCTCTAATTGCATGGGAGTTAATGCTTACATATGATGACACTGATTTAAATTACATAACATCGGCATCATCCTTGGAAAATTGGTTGTATTTTTTAAGAACTGGGGCACCTGTGAATTTTATCTTGGCGGAAAGTAATATAGATGACACCTACTATACTACGCACCCTATAGAGAAACAGTATATTGTAGCTATGCTTCGAGACCCAAAACGTATTTTTTTTCTAACAGTGAACTATCTTAGCGATCCAGAGTTAATACAAGAAACCAATTTGGCGTTTTACCGGCTTTTTTCGAGCGGGATTATGAATATGCAGATGACGATAATCCCGGAAAATACGACCATAGAAGACTTGCGCGCAAATTGCACAGAATTCTCCTATTGGGTCATTGACGAGAAAAATGGCGATATTATCCTAGAAATTACTTCTGATACTGGCAACCTAATTCAAGTAATAATTGAAAACGCGTCTTAATCAAGAGAGTGAAACTATTTGCTTAAAAGAATGATTCGGCATTATAAGGAACTTTGATGCCGCCACAAGCTCAAAATACAGAAAAGACTATCGAGAGTTTTGCAACTGGGACACAATACAAGATGACGATGCGTGTATTCAAGCCCTCTGGAGCGTATACAACCACAACGAAATATAATTGTAGCAGAATTAGCATGGATAAATATGAATTCACCGAAACCGGCCTATACAGAATTGTTACTTACGCAAAACCGACATCCGAAAACGATGTTGCAAACAGCCATCAGTTCTATATTCGTGTATATTAATTTTTGGAGATCATTTAGATATGGCAAAAAAACATTTGGCAGCTGTTTCGCTTCTCATTGTGTTGATTTTTGGTTTAACATCTTGCGTATGTCGTTCCTCTGATACGGCAATATCAATGCCTGTGTACGATAAGCCGGCAAGCGCTACAGCCAATACCAGAACAATGCAGGACGAAACAGCGACGAAATCCTCATCTGAAAAATCCTCCGAAGCAACCACGGAATCCGCTCAGAGTGAAGATGCGTCCGCTCTGATATTCCCAAATCCTTGCTCTGAGCAATTTGATTTATCAGAACGGGACGCGGTGCTATTTGATGCCGCTGTTGCCGCACGGAATCGAACACCGAATGCGGACATTTGCATCCCGGAAATTGGGGTCTATGGCACATACGAAGAAGCCGAAAAAACCGTTATTGTGTGCCACGTGTGCTATCATTTTTATTATGGCTGCGATGGTACGGAACATTATACGGACAGCGGCGCTATGCAGGCACCAGCAAAAGCAGTGTTGGAAGTATCTGATGATATGCTGCATTGCGTGTCCTTTGAACTGGTGCCGAATGGTGCTGGAACCAACGTGTGGGCAAAAGAGTTCTGTGGGCCTTTGACAGATTTGGCAAGCTACTTCCTTTCACCTGAACAGGATGAAGAATGGCCGCTGGAAAATACAATGCCATCTTCAGAACAGCTGTTCCGTGAATACATAGAAACATATAAGAAATACACATAGTACAATTGCTATATGCTTACGCCGATGCATAACGGCAGCAGTCTTCTCTTGGTCGCTGGCCAACATATCAATAACGGCCAAACAGTTAAGTGTAGTTTTTGTGTCTTATAGAGTCTTGCTTTGACGAGTCCCATTATGCTCCTGCGGGAAACCCATTGTGCAATCAAGAAAGTGTCCGAATTCGTGCAGAATCGCGCTGGCCTCGAAAACGTAAATCCGCTTCTCTGTGTATGCCGCCGCGCCGATGCAATTCACGCCGAGCTTGCGGCTGAGAGCTGTGAGGTACTCCGTGCCGATCACGAACGTCCAGCCATTTTCGTTGAAAGCGTCAAGGATCGGCTGTGGAATCTTTTGCAGCTCCAGTAGAAAAGCGTTCACATTCCATTGTGTCAGATTTTCAACCGTGACCGGCGTATCGGGCGGCGTGACGCTTAGCGTCTGCGTCAGGAGGGCATGAAGAAGCTGCGCGGCTTCGGCTCGCGTGACAAGGTCAGCTGCGGTCTTGTTCTCAGCACAAAGCCCAAGCTCTTTGCCGATGCGCAGGGCATTTTCACCGGGAGAAAGCCAGTCAAGGCTGTAAAGCGTTGCATCATAGAGCGGGATTCCGGCTGCCGCGAATGCAGTCCGATAGAGTTCGCCGCGGCAGATAAAGCCGTTTTTATCCCAAACCGCAGTCGGGTCTAACCAGCCGCTGCGGACGGCGATCTGGACAGCATTCGTGCCAGTTTCTTGCCATGAAGTGCCTTCCGGCTCGGTATCAAACGCGCGGCAGAGCATCGTTGCCCACTGGCTGATGGTGATCTTCTCGTTCGGTGAGAATCTGCCGGATGCCGTTCCTCTCAGGATGCCAGCGTCGGCAAGATATGAAACGGCTTCCGCGTAAGTTGCTTTCTCCGACACGTCCGTAAAGCCTGTGGAAAAAGCAAAAACCGGTACCGTCAGCAGCATCGACAGCACCAGCAGAATGGATATGAACTTGATTTTTCGCATAGAAACATCCTTTCTTAGATTCAGATTTTTCTTTCTGTATTGGTTCTCAGCTAGAGTTGACCCTTCAAGCTGCGCCGTGGTGTCGCGGCGCTGGTGACAGCAAACACGCGGATGTTCCCCTTGGCGGGAGCGTCCGCGTTTGCTATTTGACCTCACTTATAACGTATAAGTTCGACGTGCAGCTTCCGTTTTCGCGGTGCCGGCGCTGGCGCTGGATGTATCCGGCACGTTCCAGATCGTTCAACGCCCTTTGCACTGTGCGCGGCGAGAGATGCAGGTCGCGGGCAATGGTTTTCACACCCGGCCAGCAGCTTCCGCCGCCTGCACGGTCACGCAGGTACATATAGACTGTCCGCGCCCGGTGCGGCAAATCAGGATCGGCGTAAATTTCACCGAAGAAGCTCATTTCTCGGCATAGCTGCTCATATAGTCATCCGCTTTCGGTATTGAGACCGGCCTTGGCTGGGAATACAGGCTTTTCTTGATATTCATCAGCAATTCCTCCTTTCCTGCGTAGTAAACCTCGCGCTGGGCGCGCTCTGGCGTTTGATATGGTTCTTCAAACTTGATGCCCCATTTGAAATATAATTGCAGCTTCGTGCGCATCGGGTGTGTGCCGGTTTTCATGACAACGAACTCTCCCTTCGGGAGACTTTTCAGCTCATCCGGCGAGAGCAAAGCGCGCTCCGCCATTTGCAGACTCTGGCTGTTGCTGTCCTTTCCCTTACTGATGGAGCCGGTAAGGACAGTCCGGTTGCCGAGGGCTTTGGACAGCGTCTCCGCTGTCTGACTGTTCGGCGCAAAGCCGCCAAAGATGGTATCCTGACAGTTATCGGCTATGATCTCCGCGCCCTCTTTTCCGTAATTCTTTTCGAGCTGCGCGAGACTCTGGATGATCGGCACGAGCGTCAGCTTACGGCTTCGGCCTGCAGAAAACAGCGGCAAAACATCAAAGGGCGGCATCGTACCAAATTCATCGCAGTAAAATACCACGCGCTTTTTCAGCTTTCCTTCGTTTCGCGTCCGCAATGGAGAACAGCTCTCGCGACAGGTTCTGGATCATGAGGCCCGCCATGAAGTGTTTCGTCGGATCTTCCTCCGGGATGATCAGGAAGATCGCACACTTCTCGGATGCAAAAAGCTCCGCATCGATTGGACTGTCATAGCAGAGCACCTGCTCTTGCTCGGAATCGATGAATGAATTCAGACGGGAAAGCACCGTGGACATGACGGAAGCCATGCCCTGTTCGGAGGAACTGGTTGCTGCGGTCGCCATCCAGCCTGCCTTATGCGTATCCGGCAGGCTGTCTATCAGAACCTGAAATCCATTCTTCTTGCCCATGGGAGCCATCAACTCCTTCATCAGTTTGAACACGGACATGATGTGCCGCTTGTCATGTCCCGCGCTGTCCGGTGGGATAAACTCCGACAGCGTCATGATCACGGTTGCCAGCACACCCTCTGCTGCATCATAGAAGTACGAGTTCTGTCCACGATCCTGCTCATCACCGCCCGGATTGACGATGGTTTTGGCGAGGATCTTCGCATATTTTTCTGCATTCGCCCGTGCTGCAAGGTTGTCCGGATGCTCACGCGCCACGTCCATATAGCGGTTGACCAGCGTCATCAGATTGTTTCCATCCGAGCGGATCGGGTTGCGCAGGTCGACCACTGATACGCGATAGCCATAGTACTTCTGCGCGATCCTTCCGCAGTTGCGCGCGAGGTCACCTTTGGTATCCAAAATCAGGAAGCTCATGCCACAAGCGCAGGCAAATTCGATGTTGGGATATAGAAAAAATGCAGTCTTGCCGACACCGGATGCACCGATCATGAGGCAATGCACATCGTCGCGGTCCACCAACGCCTCCAGTCGCTTGCCGCGCTGCACACTGCCGAGAACCAGTCCCTGCACGGTCGGGCGCTTCTTTCCGGCACGCCATGCTGCAACGTCAAAGGGAACTGTGACGTAGGCTTTTCGGATCTCCTGATCCGTTGCCCAACGCGCGGTTCCGTACTGGCCGTCGCCAACAGTTTTGGATTTGATGTTGTTCAGCGAGTAATTGTTCGTTAGAAGTGAAAGCAGAAGAACGAATAACGCGCCTATCACACCAACGGCAACCAACGGGGTCATAGACTCAGGCATGGAGCTAATTCCTCCTTTTGGGCGTGGAGAAGATCCTCGTTCCAGTCCTTCAGCTCCGGCACGAGCCGTTCTGTCATGACGCCGCGTTCGCGTAATTGTTCTGCCATTCGTTCACTCGCGGCGTGACCGGCTTTGTCATTGTCGAGGCACAGATAGACGATCTGCGTCTCCGATTTCAGCATTTGCAAGACTGGGATCGGGGATGTGCCGCAGCAGGCGATGTAGCTATGCTCCTGCCACTGGCGCGGGTTCATGGAAATGTACGAGAGCATATCAATAGGCGCTTCAAACACATAAAGGCTCCCGTCCGTGCCGGTATGATGAAAGCTGTAGCGCGGATCGCTTGACTCGACGTTCAGACGAAATGCTTTGCCGAAACTGTTCGTGCTGCGCAGATGAGCGTGGCGCGGGCAGCCACCTTCGTCCGTGCCGATGAACACCGCGTTGTGATGCGCTGCGTCCTCATAGAGTAGCTTCTTGCGGGCAAAGTACGAAACAACATCCGCGTCCAGCCCGCGCGTTTTGAGAAGATACGCAAATACGCGGTGCATATTTGCGTTTGGAACAGGCGGTGCGAAGGGTTTTTGATCGACCTGTTCCTGCTTTTTTGCCTGCGGATAAACCGGCTCCATGCTCTCGCCCAACAGCATGGACATGGCTTCGACGTAGCTCTTGCCGTAATATTTTTGTACAAAACTGACAGCGCGGCCGCCCTCGTTCGAGGCATGATCGAACCACTCGCAGCCGCGAACCGTAATGCTGTGGTCGCTTGCCAGCCGTTTTTCCCGGCCAGACTTGATGAGTTTTTCGCCTTGCCGGAGAAGAAATTCTTCGAGATCAACGGTTGCGGCGCGTTCTTTTTGTTCTGGGGTAAATTCTATGTACTGTGCCAAAATGCACCTCCTGTTATTGTAATGTCTGACCGTAATTTTGTTCGTGGTCATCCTGCTTATGCCCCATTGCCAGCCGCTTTTGCATGAGCTTTTTGCGGCGCTTCGAGTCAACACGAATACCCATTGGGTTGCTCGGCGGCGCGGCATTCTCGCGGAAGATTTGTCCCATCTGGTGAAACAGGCGGATGGTTGAATTCAGAAGATATTCGGACGGAAGCCGCACAGAATAAGAAGTTGCGGACGAAGCACTCTCGCTTGCAAGCGTCGGATTTGCAGAAGCGCCGGTAGAAGTTTCTTCCGAAGACGGTTCTTCAGCTTGCGAAGGTTCCTGCTCCATCTGCTGCCGCAGGCGTTCCGCTTCCTGAATGATCGCGTTCTTGATGGCTCGGAATTCTTTCTGCTGGGAAAGCGGATTGTGCTGCCGTGGCCGGTTTTTATAATAGCCCTCCAGCGTGTCGCGCAGACCATTCCAGACGGAATAATACGCCGCCACCTCCGGCAGCTTTTCGAGTTCATCCACGATTTCATCAACCTTGTCCTTGAGCGACTTTTTGAGATAGCCATACTGCTTTTTGCCACTGACCGTGCGCAGCTCCAGTGCCAGCTCCAACAACTTTTGTTGGATGGACGCGGGCTGGGCGGAGACGGATTCCATACGGTCAACGAGTTCACGCATGACTTCTCGCGCCGCTTCGCTCACGTCCTTATAGGCTGCGTCCTTCCGAATATAGAGATTTTCTAATTCTGCCTGAAAGATGCTGGTTGTCATCACAGAGCGCAATTTCACGACAGCATCCCGCTTCAAAACCGTCTTCTGGTCTGTCCAGATCATCATGTGAATATGCGGGTGCGTATCCGCATCGTGGTAAGCTGCGTACCAGTGCAGTGCCGACGCTGGAATATGAAACGCTTCTGCAAACTTGCTCTGCTGGCGCACGAGCAGCTTTTGCCATGCGGCGGCATTGTTATATCCCAAACGCTCCGCGTCCTCACGATGCAGGGAATAGATGATCGTCCAGACGTTGCCGTCGTGCGCAGTCAAGTCGTGCATCGCCGCAGTCAGGTCCGTATTTTCTTCTCGTCCAAACAGACCGTGTGCGCCATGCTTTTCCGCGCCGGGGCGCGTAGCAATGTACTTGAGATAGCCGTTTTCGGATTGAAGATTCTGCATATGTGAATCCAATGCCGCAGAAATGAGCGCCGACGCAGTGTGCAGCGTCGGCGCTTGCTTGTAGTCCTCATACTCGAAGGAATCCCGCATATCCGGGAAGTCCTTGAGCAGCTTTGCGACCATCTCTTTCTGCTTTTCGGTTGCTGGTCCCTTGCCGGTCAAGACTTCGACGCCCTCGCGCGTGGCGATATACTTCATGTATCCACCTGCGCTTTTACGGCTGATGAAGCCGGTTTTTTGAATCAGCCGCGCCATCTGTTACAGTCGACTTTGCTGCCGAAGCACCTCTGGGAACGAGATCTGGCCGTTCGTCCGCAGCACCTCCTGATAACTTTTGCCGCGCATCTGCTGGTACGTCTGCGCGTCGATATCTGTGTCCGAAGCAAGGATATGATTGCAGACATTCTGCTCGACGGCTTGCTTCAGAAGCAGCTTGCCAATGCGGTCCCCGAACATACTGAGGATGGCTTCGAGCGTTTCTCCAAGGATCTTCGGCAGGAAGTCTCCGGCATACTCGCTTTGCAGATAGCCACAGTAGAACTGAATTGCTTTGTCAATGAAGTCATTTTGCGTCGTGCAGCCATCCAGCTTGTAGTGGTACTGCACCTTGCTCCACGTCGCGTCATCCAGCCAGACGGAATGACGGCGTTTTTCCTCTGCTTTTATGGCGTTCACCCCCTCCAAAAATGAAAAGCGCCAAAATAGTGCCTGCAACAGCGGCACAATCTTGGCTTTTTCCGAAAATCAGCGCCAATCCACTTTTCACCCTCGCAGAAAAGCGCCGTTTTTACCGCCCGAAACTGCCCGCACTGCGGGCAGAAGTGGACGGGCTGGCGCAGAAAAGCGCCAAGCCTTTTCTCCTGCCTCGCCGCTTGCGGCTTCTTCCTCCGCCGAAAACCGGCCGCAGGCGGTTTCCTTCTGTGCCTGCTGTCCCCTTAAAGCTCCCGCACATCGGCGCAACGTCCGATTTTCTGGTGCTGGGCGGGTACGCGCTCGGCTGGGCTGCGAAAGCCGCACAAACCGCCGACACGGGCGCGACGGCGTGGGAAGGGCTGGCGGTCACATCTGCATCTCCTGTATGGGCACATCCTGCTCCTGCAAAAGTTCCCGACAGAGCTGCTCCAGCGGCTTATGTTCCCGCTGCATACAGTAGGCGTCCATTTTTTCGCGCAGCACTTCTTTCTCTGCAGCATTCAGGTGATAGGTAAGAGACTGATCCTCGATCCCGCTGCCATAGAGCGTCATTTCCAGCTCATCGCAGACCTGCTGGCGCTGCATATCGTAGTTGGCATAGACGTTCAGCGCATGGTCGTTTTCATCGGTTTCCACGAATGTGCCAAACACTGCATCGACGTTGAAACACGGGACGACATAAAAATTCAGTATTCGGTCATCCATCGCTTTAATGGTGTCCTCAAAATAGAAATTCCGCACGGTGAGTCTGCCTGGCGCGGTCAGCTCCTGCCCGTCCAGCCGGTCGAGGAAGATGCGCCAGCGGGCATCCTCGGACATCTCCGCTTCCTGATATGCCTGCGCTGCCGCATCCGCCACATCCTTCATCGCGTAGACCCTCCAGCCGTCCATGATGTTGAGCGCAGAAAGCGTCCGCGCGTCGAAGTCCAGCTCAAACAGTCCACTGACCTCGCCGGTGTTCTCCATGCGGCGCTTTGCCAGCGTATCGAACGCCTCTCGGCTGATTTCTTTGCAGCCGTCCGTCGCTTCAAAGAGGCTCCGTACTGGCAGATGCTGTCCCTGCCAGAGATAATCATGGAGCCGTCTGGCAAGCTGCAAAAACTCCATGCCGGATTCGTTTTGCAGATAGGCCTCCGCGCAGTCCTCCGTGATGTGAAAGCCCGCTGTGCTCATCTCGGCACCTCCGGTTTCTTCGGCGGTCTGCGTTCAAGTTGCTCCTGTGCGCAGTCACTGATGTACTCTTGCACAGCGGCAGGCACGACCTTCTCGTAGAGCCGCTGGGCTGCCTTTTGGAGTTCAAGTTCCAACGTCGAATCGCGCTTGGCGATGTAGCGCCGGAGGGCGCGGAGCTTTTCTTCTTCAAATGTGATTTGAATTGTTGCCTGTTTCATAAACTTCTCCATTCTACAAAAAGCAGGCACACGGTTTTTACCATGTGCCTGCTGTGCGTATTTGTTTTATACTGCCCAATGCTGTGCGCCGGTGAGCTGGTCGAGAATGAGCGAACCGACTGTGACCGCATCTTCGATCGTCAGGTAATGCGGCGCGCTTTCATCCAACAGCAGCCGTCCGGATGCCGGAAATTCCTCGTCTGCGAACCAGACCTTCAGCCATACAGGATAGCGCGGCGCGAAATCAAATCGCGCACAGAAATCCGCGTTGGACGGCAGGATCTCCGCGCCGAGCGATCTGTACCGCCGCTCCAGTTCCTCTGGCGGCAGGATGCCAAGGTCGCGGCGGACGATCAGCTCCGCGTTACGGTCAAGACCGCCGCCGCGTACCAGCCCGTCCTTGTATTGGGAAAATGTGATCGTCCGGCCGGTCAGCGGCGCACCGTCTGCCAGGTCCAGATAGTGCAGCAGTGTCAGCGCGTGCCACTTGGAAAGCGGCGGCTGAATCGTGCAGTCCGACAGCCGGACAGTCACGGTCTGCCCAAGCGTTTCAATGAAAACGAACCGTCTGCATACTGCGTGCCAGCCTTTCCCGCAATGTCCTCCGGTATGTGCTGCGCCAGCCGCTCCTGCGCGACGGAAAGCATAGCTTCAAATTGACGGTTTTCCATACACTCACCTCTGTCCCTATCTTACCATGCCGTTGGGCAGTTTTCAATTGCGCTGTCAGTATGACATACCGCTCTGCGCCTGCTCATCCGGCATCGGCGCGGCAACGATTTTGTCATCCACGTGCATAAATATTTCCGGCTGCCGGAATTGCTCCGCAAACTGTTCGGCAAGCTCGTGCGGCAGGTCGGTGAAATCATTTTGGCCGAGTCCGACGATAAAGAAATTTCCCGCGACAATGTCATAAATATCACCGTCCGCATCGCGCAACGCACGGTTGAGCGGCAGACCATCCAGCTTTCCAGACTCGCAGCAAATCAATGCCACCGGTTCCTCGTAGGGATACACGGCTTGGATATATCCGCCGACGAGCGCCTGCATACTTTGCAGATCATCCCCGATCTGCGTTTCATACGGAGCCTTTCCCGGCTCCACCATTAAGACGTTCATGTTTGTCCTTTCCTCAGTCATAGCTGATATACGGAATCTTCAGCCAGTGTGTCCAGCGCGCTCCTTCCAGCTTCGTTTTCACAACACCGTATCGTGTGCCCATTGCTTCGACCACTTCGCCGTTTCCGATGTACACACCGATATGCCCGTCGTGCCAGACCGCCAGCCCTGGCGTTTCTGGAATGGTGTCGATCGTGCCGGAGACGCTTGCGGCATGATACATTTCGTTCGCGGTGATGTCCGGCATCCCGTTCGTGTTGTAGACGATTTCTTCCGTCTCCGTATCCAGCCAGCCGTAGCCCTTGATGAGTCCGACGCAGTCCGTCGTTCTGCCGCCGACCCACGTCTGACGGATAAAATCCGCATTGCCTGCCAGTGCATCGGGATACTGCGCGAGCTTTGCTTCAAAGAGACTCTCGGTCAGCACATGACCGAACGTTCCCCACACATAGCCCCAATGCTCCTGATAAGCATGGAGCGCGTACTGCACCAGATCGTCGGCGTTCTTGCCAGCCGGGTTCGTGAAGCCGGACGTGTCCAGCTCGGTGCTGCCGCTGCCATATCCATAATCGATCTGGATCGTGCCGCCCGATGCGCCGGTCCCGTCGCTGCCGTTGGCATTGCCCGCGATCATCGTGTAGATGTGCGCGGCGTTTTCCTTGTCCTCGTCAGTGACGGTTCCGCCGAGCTTCGCCGCGAGGTTTTCATACGCTGCCGCCAGCGAGAGCGGCACAGTGGCAGTGTAGGTTTCTTCCTGCTCTATAACGCTTCCGTCCTCCAACTCAACGGTCACAGTTCGTATTCGCTGTTCCGTGATAAAAAAGCAGTCCACAAACCGGTCTGCCGCACGCTGGCTCGGCGCGCTTTCGCCAAAGCAGAGGGCATAAAAAATCGCCTTGACCTGTATCGGGTCAAGGCGATTGCCGTCTGTCATAGTTGCGTTGGCCTCTGCCACCGCTTGATCCAGAAGTAAAAAAGCAGTCTGCATATCCGTGATGTGCGTTTGGAACTCAGCAGGTACGGAATCCGTGAGCTGGTTCCGTAGAACGACGCTTCGACCGCCAGATTGTTGTGGTCAGCGCCGCCCGATGTGGTCGAGCAGAGGATCGCGGCAATCAGGATGACCGGTGCGAAGATGGCGACCAACAGAAAACCGACGCCCTTGCGCCCCTTTTCGTTGGTCAGCAGCAGCGCCGCCGCGCGGGCGGCTATTGCGCTCATGCTCATAGCTGCATCCCGCCCATGACCGGTGTGATTTCCTGCACTCCGTCGTGCTGCGCCAGCAGCGTCCGGTCATTTTCGTCCAGTCGAGCGGACAGGCCAGCCGCGTCCATGTACTCGGTCACATTTCCGACCATGCGGCGCAGGAGCTTTTCTTCGCCTTCTGCCTGCGGACCCAGCCGGATACGCTGCTCCGCCAGCGCCTGTGCGACCAAGCGCTGCTCGTCCGGAGAGAGGTGCAGGGACATCGTTTCTTCCGGTCCTGGCTGCCCTCCAACTACCATGTACCGCGCGTGGACACTGTTGTCGCCGCGAATCGCTTTCGTGATCGCGGCAGAAATGAGAGACATCCGATCCATATCCGCGCCGCTTTCGCCAAGCGTTTTGCCGGTCATGAAATGCTCTGTCTTGCGCTGACTGTCCTCGTACCATTCCAGAAACACATCCAGATAGATGCCCTCGCTTCCGCCGTAATCGGTCTTGCAAAAAAGTTAGCATCTCTTGGCATCTTGCGTCCGTTTTGCCAACGAATATCCAAGAGAAGATACTCGTCCGGCAGATAGCCGACGCTGTCCAGCCGTGCCTCCAGCTCGTGAAAAACATCTTCCGCTGTGCGCTGACCGGCATAGTTCAGCTTGCGGGGATTCTCTGCATCCGGTTCCCAGCGTTCAAATTCAATTTGTTTCATATGATCTCCTTTCCGTCGTTTTTTATCTGCCACCTGCCTTTCCGAACAGAGCTTCCTTGTAGGGCGGCGCGTGGACTTCCAGCAAGTAGCGTTCGTTGCCGCATTTGTAGAGGCACACGCCGCGCTGCGGAAATTTGATGAGGTCGAACTCACTGTCCTCCAGCTGGAGCATATCCATGTACGCGCGGCGGTCAATGGAACCGGCGTTGAACAGAAACTGGTGCGGCGGGATAGAGAACAGCGGTTTTGTCATCTCGCGCACGCCCGGCTGGTCGAAGTCTTCAAGGTTCTGGCTTGCCAGCACGAGCGCGGATTCCTTTTTGCGCACACGTTTGAGCGAGTTGCGAATGTACTCGATGGCAACCGGATTGGACAGCCAGATATACAGCTCGTCCAGCGCCGCGACCGTATTGCCCTCGGTCAGCAGCTTGTCCGACATATACGACAGCAGGTTCAAGAGGATCGTGCTTCGCACGTTCTGTGCCACGGACAGCAGACCTTTTACACCGAACACCAGAAAGCGCGTTGAGGTCAGGTTTGTGTGACCGTTGAAGAATTTCGAGTCCGCACCGCGGCACATGGAGTGCAGCCCCAGCAGGATCTGCTGGAGCGTTTCTCTGGTGTAGAGCTGCGGCTTCGTTTCGTCGAAATTCTCATACTCAATCTCGATGAAATCATACAGCTCGGATAAAATCGGGTAGTCCTCCGGCCGCATCTGCGAAAAGTCCGTGTCTTCTGAGATGCCCCATTCGGTGTATAGTTTGGTTAACATAATTTCAATCGTATCGATCTGCGCCGTCGTAAAGTCCTTGTAGGTGCGAAACACATCTTTGAGGGAGGATGTGTGCTGCGCCAGCCGGGTGGACTGCCGGAAGGCTTTGGGCGCGTCCACGTCGTATGGGTCAGCGTCGGTGTCCCAGCATCGGGGTTCCAGCAGATTGATCTTATACGTTCCTTCGATGATGTCCGCAAAGCACCCGCCGAGCGCCTGGCACAGCTCCCACTGCTCGTGTTCTACGTCCAGCGTAATGATCGATTTTCCGGCTTCCAAAAAGTTGAGCAGGAGCAGTTTCATGAGGTAGCTCTTGCCCTGACCGGAGTTGCCGAGAATCAGCACGTTTGCCGAGGTTTTATCTTCGTCGCGCTGGTCGAAATCGACCACAATATTGCTGCCGTACTTGTCCTTTCCGATGTAGAAGCCCTTGCGGTCAGTTTTGCCGCTATAATTGAACGGGAACAGGTTTGCGACCGAGCTGGCTGGCAGAACGCGCTCGTACTCCGTACCAAAGGCGTTGAATCCGACCGGGCTGACGGCGCAGAAGCCTGCCTGCTGGCGAAGCTTCAGCCTGTCCACGTTCAGCTTCGAGCGCATGAGCTCGACCTCCACGTTTGTCTGCAAAATTTGCAGCTCCTGCATATCTCCCGCGATCATTTCGATGTAGACAGCGCAGTGCAGCAGCGGTTCTTTGTTTCGATGCAGAGAACCAATGAGGTTTGCCACATCCTGCAAATTGCTCTCCGCTTCCACTGACCGCTGCAAATTCTGTGAGCTGCCACGGTTCATGCGGTTGCGGATCTCGGCGTTATGGACGATCTTGCGTTCTTCCAAGGGTGAAACCATCCGCGTATAGATGTGCAGCGTCACGCCGTGCTTTTCGCCTAAATGCCGCAGGATGGCGAGATCGTCGGTCGATGTCGGATACTCGCGCAGCGCCCAAATGCAGCGGAACGTGTTGCCGCAGATGTAATAGCCGGTTTCAAATTTCACGATGCTCGGCGCAATCATGTCCAGAAACGCTTTGAGATTTTCAGTTTCCTCGTCCGGTTTTCGTTTTCGCTTAAAAAGCCCCACTAGATCACCTCCAGAAAACGCTGACCGTCGTAGTCCTCGAAGCGCTCCGTCGTGGTGTTCTGCTCGAAGTAGATGGCAAGCAGGCGTTTGAGATCTTCTTTCCCGGCGCGGCGCGTGGTGAAACCGTTGTCGCGGAATTTTGTCTCGATGGTGGACAAAAGCGTATATGCCGTGTCTGGCTTCTCGTTTTTCAGTCGGACGGCGAGATAAAATTCCCGCGCCAGCGTCATCTGTACCTGCTTTTCATCCAGAAACGCACGATCCTGTTCGAGCAGTTCACGAATTGCGGGGTTCTGTTCCTCCTGCATCCGGTCGTGGTAAAAGAGGCACGTCGCGTTGAAGCTCTCTCGGGAGTTCATTGCCAGCAGTTCCACGCCGGCCTGCGCGCTGAGTGTGTTCTGGAGCGCGCGGATCTTGGCGCTGACCGCACCAGCCGGGAGGACGCTGATATTCGTGGGCTTGATGATATAAAAAACGAGATCACCAGCATCCGTGGAAATGCAGTAGTCCGTTATCTTTTTGACGCCCATGAGCTGCTGGGTGGACTGCCGCCTTTTATCTTTCTTCTGCCTTTTCATGTCGGGTCCTCCCATTCAAAGATTTGCTGTTCTGTGATATAAAAGCTGACCACGAACGAGAGAAAATCCAGCACACTGAGTCCATCCAAGTGAATAGATAAAAACGCATACGCCGCCACCAGCACCATTGGCAGAAACAAGCCAAGCTGCGTCAGCGCAAGCACCGCAATGAGCAGCCCAATGCCGATGACGGCCAGATCCCGGAGCTGCCAGAGCCAGAGCGTGGCTTTGGCGTTTAAATTGTCTGGGTAAATGTAAATACAATCACCTCCAAAATGCAAAAAGCGCCGCCGCAGAAATCTCCTGCAGCGCGCTGGGTGGTTATTCTTCTGTTTGCGGCTGCGCCGCTTTGAGCTCTTGCACCCGCGCCAGATCGACGAAGTGGGTCGCATAGCTCCACTCGATCTCCGGGCTTCCGCTTTTGCTGAATTGCAGAGGAATGACCGGCTTGTGACCGGTTCCGTTTTTCTTGCGGACACCCCAGCGCTTGTAATAGCAGAAGGACGGTTTCAAACCATGCGCCTGCGCATACACGCGCATCTGGTGCAGCACGAAGGACAGCCGTTTCAGATTGGCATTACACACGGCTTCGAGATAGCGCACACGCCCAAACCGCCAGTCCTCATATTTCTGCTTTGGCAGGATACCAGTATCGATGAGAACATCCACCGGCGCAGCGTATCCGCACGTCCGGAGTTGATGGTACATGGAGCTATGGATCTTGCCGATCAGCTCTTTCTCGTTCATGTGCTGCACCTCCCATCTGCAATTTCAACTATACCACAGCGCGTCCGCAAATGCAAAAGCGGAAGCCGCAGGCGATCCCCGCGGCTTCCGGTTGGGTGGTTATTCTTCTTCGGCATCCATATCAGGTTCGTCGGGTTCTTCTGTCTCCGAGCTGCCTTCGCTGTCTGCCTGTGCTGCGGTGTCTTCCGCGTCCTGCTCCAGCGCATCCTCGATCAGTCCGATGATGAACTGCTTCTGTTTGAGGTTGTTTTTCTTGAGGTATGCCTTCAGCCGCTCGAAGAGTTCTTCCGGAAGCTGGATCGCCATGGTTCTCATATCACCTGTCATTTTTGTTCCTTCTTTCATTTTGTAATAATCTGTGATAAGTTGTTCTACGAATTCGCTGAGTGTCTTGCCGGATTGCTCCTGCTCTAGTCGCACACGCATATGGAGCGCTGTGTCGATTTGTGCGCAGAGGTTTTTCTTGTCTGCCATTGGGCTTCGTCCTTTCCTTTTTGATTTGCAAAGCAAGCATACTGTAAGCGCAGAAACAAAGCTATTCACAATAAGCAACAAGAAAAGTGTGTAAAATGAAGCATATTACAAGCCAAAAATCTGCGCTCATTTTCCTAAAACTTCTGCGATACCAGCCATGATATACTCTGCACAGGGCAGCGCGATAGCATTTCCGAGCGCAGTATAGCGGTTCGTGCTGCAAATCTCTCTGCCGTCTGCTCCATATTTTGTCCACCCCTCCGGCAGTCCCATGAGACGCTCACATTCTGTTTCTGTTAGAAAGCGAATGCAGCCGCCGCCCGGATCATCCTCATACCAAAAGGCAAAAGGATATAGTTCGGATGCTAGAAGAGTGGGAAATGGATCTGTCCGTTTTCCAAAGCTTCGGAGAAACATCCGTTGATCGTGGTGCTTGGCACCACCGCGCATTCGCAGTCCGGAAAAGGGTTGGACGATGGGTATACGCCGCCCTGCTTCAATAAAATCTCCTCGATTGGTTTCGGCGGCGGACACCCCGCCAGCACTGCACAGATTAAAATTCTGGAACAGTGGGCGGGACTTAAATAATATTTCTCCGGCACGTTGGCCTGTAAAATCTGCCACGAGAAAGATTCTTTGCCTACGTGCAATTCTGGGGTCTGACCCAATATTGGCATCCAGAATGCGCCAGGCGAGATCACATCGTCTCCCTCGCACCATTCCGGCATCTGCCCACTGTCCAGAAGCAGGCATTGGAATTTCGGCGCCCGTGAACGCTCGCAGTACGGAGAGATAATCCAACCGGTTTCCTGATAGCCGAGCTCCGATGACGTTTTCCCAAACAGCGATTGCTGGAAAGCGATTTCCACTGGCATTCCTCATTTCATCAATAATTCGAATTGCCTGATAAAACAGGCTTGATTTTACGCCTTGAATGCCGGATTTGTCGCCAATTTGTGAGAAATTTTGGCAGGGTGAGCCAAACGTGATTACATCAACTGCTGGAATTTTGCTGCCTGATAGCTCTGTGATGTCACCTAAATGTACCATCTCAGGGAAATGACGCTTTGTAATGGAGATCGCATCCGGCACAATTTCGCTTGCCCAGACCGGCACAATTCCATGTCGGCTTGCAGCCAGAGGGAATACGCCGATGCCGTCGAACAGGCTGCCCATTGTCAGCTCCGGCATTACATTCCTCCGAGCTGCGGTTCTTCGCTGTACTGCCGCAGCTCGTCCAGAGACGCCGCCATGAAATCATGCACACGCATAGCTCCGCCGAGAAAGTTGGGCGAAGTGTCTGCCGTCAGATCGATCCTGTCTGCGCTGCCAAAGTCAATGGGTTCCTTTGTAAGCACAGTGCCGCCATGGTTGACCACTACGAGCGGTGCAATGTAGCAGAAGTTGCCCGTATCGCAGCTTTCATAGAGGTCATACGCATACAGACCATCCGGTACCGCTTCGCGTGGGATTCTGCCGTTTAAAAAAAGCGCCGGACGATCCAGCATCTTGATCATCTCCATATCTTCATCTAAAAAGCTCATATCCGTAGTCGCACCTCCGTCATGCCGCAGCCGCCTTTGCTACCGTTTTTGTAATGTTGATCGCCGTCTGTGCGGTATAGACCGCACTGGACAGGTTTGCTCTGGTTGATGTGTCCAAGCCGAACGCGCTCGCAATGCGCGGGATCTCTCCGGCGGAGAGCATTAAGCCAAGACCAAGCAGGGCGTGTTCATTGAACAGGGACAGTCCCGCGATCAGGATCGTAGCCTGCAAAAAAGCCGTGAGACAAAGCCCTACGACCTGCTTGCACCACTGGTAGAACCCGTCCAGATATCCGCGTGGGACGCTGAACATATACAGACTGCCGACCGCGATCTGGATGAGCAGAATGCCGCCGCGCTTGAGATTGGCGAAAAACACTTTAATGACTGCATACGCCATGAGGATGATGCAGAACAGCACCATGATCGGGCTTGTGACCGAACCAAATCCGCCGACGTGCGTGGTGGCAAAATCCGCAAAGTTTTCAATGGTAAGCTCATCAATGATATTTCCGGCAACCGTGCCGAAACTCGCACCCGCGCCGCTGATGGCATAACCGAAGTTTGCCTGCAAGGATACGCAAAGCTCATAGAGCTTCACCGGCACGACGGAAAACAAACTGACCGCCATGAATCCCTTGATGAGATTCATGGCGGTTCCCTTGATGTCGGCCCGACCGGACGAATATTCCAGCCCGCATTCCGCACAGGCGACGACGAAGCCTACTGCATACAAAATCCAAGCAAGATACGAGAAAAACAGGACGATGCTCTGCACCCAGCTCATCTCAAACATCTCGGCTCCCATGTTGCCCATCTCTGCGAAAAAGTTTGCAAGGAAGCCGATGATCTGCTTGTAAACCCAGTCCATGATCTGCTCCAAGATCGTCGATGCGACGAAATCCCAGATAAACAAGCCGCGTCACCTGCCTTTCCTTTCTGAATTGATCACAGCCCGACGATGCCCCAGATGTAGGTCGGCGCGGTCAGCGTAAAGACCAAACACGCAAAGAGAATGGCGGGAGCGGTCCATTCGAACTGTCCGGATTTCCGATAATCAAAATATGCGGTACCGAGTTTTACGAAGAAAGCAATGGCTAAAACCATATCAATTACCGGAAAAACCACGTTATCCACAACCGTTTTGATCTGTTCGGACGCCGTGGTCCAGGTGCTTTCGACAGCGGACGCTACATCGCCGCTGCCGGCCGCCGACGCGACCGTAGCAAACAGCAGGCAAAGCAGCGCACAAAAAAACGACCTGCTTTCCGCGCTTCAAAATTTTCATCATAAATTATTCACCCCCCCATTCCAAAACGAACACGATGCTTAAAACATCCTGTGCCGTTACCGGCTGCGAAACCGCCGATACGACTGCATCATAATCAAGGGGCAGTCTAGCATTTTCCGCAATCGTCCACGGCGAGGTCAGAGAGAATGTTTCTGCATCACCAGTTTTTCTTGTCACAGAATCATTGATCTTGAAACCAAGTTGTTTCGCATCGACTTTGGCGTGCGCCATATCGGTGTCAAACGGGACAAGCTTCCAGCCGTTTTTGGTGGAAATTGAGACGCTAGATACAATGACCTCGCCGGTAGACCCGTTGATGATCTCTGCCGTACCAACATGAACCTCGCCGTTTTCATCGACCGTCAGCGGAAGGACAACCGGAACTGTGACCGAGAAGACCTCCGTGATCTCCCAATGCGCATAGTAGGTGCTGTCACCATCCGTCTTGTAGATGGTGTTGGCATCTACCTGCGTACCGCCGTTTGCCTCCGTGAACCAGCCGAGGAACTCGGCATTCTTGCGCGTCGGTTCAGTGGGGAGGACGAGTACTTCACCATAGGTCTGCTTTGTCGTCTCTGTGTTTCCATTACCGAGATCCCATGTGACTGAATAGCTGTTGGCAGTAAACTGCGCATAGAAGGTTTTGGCTGCGTGATGGTCACGGTATTGTACAGACTGCCGCCAGAAGCAGACGTGTACCAGCCCTTAAAG
>ENA-OQCO01000295-OQCO01000295.1-human-gut-metagenome-genome-assembly--contig:-NODE-295-length-29150-cov-3.568411_pt1 | contig 29150 bp, 26 predicted proteins | sample MGYA00242500_ERZ504582 | MGnify/ENA primary metagenome ERZ504582 (study PRJEB26092, sample SAMD00036346) | human gut metagenome | host: Homo sapiens | study: EMG produced TPA metagenomics assembly of... | reverse complement strand
CAACAAGGCCACGCGCACGGTGATCTATAACGCGACGACGCCATCCGTAGAGCATGGCCCAGGTGACCGGCAAAAGATGATCACCTTTGGGCACCGGCGACCACTGTGACTGGCAGGCCAAGAACATTCATGTACCCGGCGGGTTCCACTCCGATTACGATGTGTACCACAATGGGCAGTTCCTTTGCCACGCAGAGATTTGCGTGCCCGGCGCGCATAATATTCTCAATTCTCTGGCTGCCTTTGCCGCTGCCTATGAAAGCGGCGCCAAGCCGGAGGATATTTGCCGGGGGCTAAAGGACTTTCACGGCGCGCACCGGCGGTTTGAGCTCACCGGCACCTACTGCGGCGTAACCTTTGCCGACGATTACGGTCACCACCCCACCGAGTTGCAGGCCACCCTGCGCGCGGCTATGCAAATGGGCTACAAGCGGGTATGGGCGGTGCACCAGCCTTTACCTTCAGCCGCACCAGCGAGTTGCTGGACGACTTTGCCCGGGTGCTGCAAATTCCGGACAAGTGCGTGATCTCTGCCATTATGGGCAGCCGCGAGGTAAACACCATCGGCATTCACGCCAAGGACCTGGCAGATAAGATCCCCGGTGCCGTGCAGCTGGATACTTTCCCGGAGATTGCCAAGTATGTGACCGACCATGTGGAGCCGGGTGACTTGGTGCTGACCCTGGGCTGCGGCGATGTGTATAAGGTCAATCAAATGATGGTCAAGATCATGAAAGACAAAGAAACCAACGCAAAATCATAGCATAAAGGAACAGCCTTTCCGACAATGAACGGAAAGGCTGCTTTTATATATCTTTTTATTTGTCCAGCGGTTCGATATGTACCGGGTGTTCCTTGTCGTCGATCTCAATATCCCCGCCGCCTTTGCTCCAAAGCGCGTAGCCGTCAGTAAGGGTGATCTCATTCTCAAAAATACGAATACCGCTGTGAACGGGCGCGGTGATCTTGCCGCCCAGCGTGATCGGCTCCACCAACACCGCCGCCAGCGTGGGCCAAAACCGCTTTTGCCGCAGGGTTGGCAGGTGGAATACATTGTGATGAATTTGCATATCCCGCACCGGACCGGACTCATACCAGTCGTTAGCGTCATTGCTGACAAACACATTGGCCATAAACACATGCGCAAAGGTGTTGTGATGAATATCTACATGACCGCCGGTGGTACAGAGAATGCCCCGGGTGGGAATGCCATGAATGGAGCAACCGCTGATTTCCACATTCGGGCAGTAGCTGGCATTCTCAATCACTACATTCTGCTGTCCTCGGAACTTGGCGTCTATATCCTCTGGCAAAGGCCGATCAAAGGTCAAGGTGCAGGTTTTGGCATCTATATCGTCCTCCACCGCAGCCACGGTATTTTCTTCTCCGCAGGGCTGCAAAGAGCTGCGATAATAAAAGCGCACCGTATCGCCGGGGAAAAACGCCCGGTAGCCACCCTGCTGTCGGTGCACAAACTGAAATACCGCCGTATGGTCATCAACGCGGCGCACAAAGCGCAGGAACGCACCGTGAATGTTGATGGCGTCGTCATGCGCCTGGGTAAAGGAACAGTCCTTTATGGTTACCGTACCCTTACAGCCGCACACATGAATACAGTCCGCAAAAGACGACACATGATGCTGCGAATCCGGGTGAAAGTGCACCCCGGTAAAGGACACATTCCGGCACATTTGGGTCAACCAACCAAAACCGTGCAGGTAATTCACCGTCACCTGTGCCACGGCAAGGTCGCTGCTCTCGGAGAAAAAGGCGCCTGCCGTCTCTCGGCAGTTGTTCATAGAGAGAGCGACCGTCTCCCCGATCTGATATTTCTTCTTCCGCAGGGACCATACATCAAAGGTGCGCGCCCCGGTGCGGCGGGTGCGGTGCAGTCCAGAAAACGGCTGGTCCACCTCACGGAACACCGTCTCCCCCCGGTGACGCACGGCGCAGCTGCTGTTCTCGTTGTTGCGCATTTGCCAGTAATTCTTCTTGGTAAAGGGACTTTGCTCAAAAAAGACCACGCTGCCGCCGTCCATATAAAAGGCTGATTCTCCGGTACTCGATAGCTGACCGTGTGGCCTTGCTTGGCGGTCACCTCCAGCTCCACATTGGTGGGGCAGGCGTAACGAATGGTAAAATTCCGCAGAGTGATCTGCCGACACCGCAGTACGCCCAAAGCGCTGATGTTGCCGTGGAACACAAAAACGGAGCCGTCCCCGTCCAGGGTCAGCTGCTCTTTATCCTGCAACAAAATGCCAAAGGTCTTTTTCGGCCGCTGAAAGCTGTCTGTATTGCTGGTGTGTACCAACAAACTTTGGCAATAGTCTTTGTAAAAATGGTACTCCCCCTTGGGAAAGTGCAGGGTGTCCCCCGGCTGCATTTGGCGCAGGGCTTCCGTCACCCCGACGGCAATATTCTTAGGCAGGCCAAACTGCGTCACTTCATAGATCATAATGAACCTCACAAATAGTACAGATTACCTTCATCATACAAAAAACGGCACGCAAATGCAAGAATTCATTGACAAACAGCGCGCCTAATACTATACTAATTCCTAAAGAATTGGCGTTTATTCGTCATTTTTTCGATTTTGTCTATTACTGTGCTGTGCACAGAATTTTGGAGAGCCTATGGACTGGAAAAGCATATATCAGTCAAAGCGAATGACCGTAAACGAAGCCATTGCCCTGATCCATAACGGAGACAAGGTAGTCACCGGCTTTGCCTGCGGCGAGCCGCTGGGCATTGAACGGGCGCTGGTGGAGCAGTACCGGAACTTTCAGGATGTGGAGATCATCTCCATGCTCACCTTAGGGGATTGCCCCTGGACGGCGCCGGAAATGGCCGGGCACTTTCACCTGAACTGTCTGTTTGCCTCTGCCGGTAACCGGAACGCCATTGCCAACGGCACTTGCGACTTTACCACCTGCCATTTTTATGAGATTCCGGACCTGCTGGAGAATTATGTGTGCCCGGATGTGGCGGTGGTGATGGTATCGCCGCCGGACGAGCACGGCTATGTATCCTTTGGCACCACCGTGGACTACACCAAGGGTGTGTGCGGCGTGGCCAAAACCGTAATTGCCCAGGTCAACAGCTATATGCCCCGCACCTTTGGCAACAGCATTCGCCATGTACGGGAATTTGACGCCTTTGTAGAGATCAACGAGCCTCTGCCCCAGGTGCCCTCCGCAGAGATCAGCCAGGTGGAGCTGCAGATCGGCAAAAACTGCGCCGACCTAATTCACGACGGCGACTGCCTGCAACTGGGTATCGGCGGTATTCCCAACGCCGTGTGCGCCCAACTGTGGAACAAAAAGGATTTAGGCCTGCACAGTGAACTGGTAGGCGACGGCGTGGTGGACCTGCTGGAGGCAGGTGTCATCAACAATGCGAAAAAGCAAATTCACCGAGGCCGCACCGTCATTGGCGCCGCCTTGGGTACGGATAAGCTGAACGCTTATATCAACAACAATCCATCCGTAGAGATGCACCCCATCAATTATGTAAACAATCCGTCGGTGATCGCCAAGAACGACAATGTGGTCTCCATTAACTCCTGCCTGCAAGTGGACTTGCTGGGGCAGGTGGTCGCAGACACCGTGGGGCTAAACCAATTTAGCGCCGTAGGCGGTCAGGTGGACTTTGTGCGAGGTGCCACCATGAGTCGTGGCGGCCGCTCCATTATTGCCATGCCCTCAACTGCCAAGCGGGGTCACCTTTCCCGCATTGTGCCCATTATCACCGAAGGCAGCGCCATCACCACCCCGCGTAACGATGTGAACTATGTGGTCACCGAGTACGGCGTGGCACAGTTAAAAGGCAAGACACTCAAGGAACGGGCGCGGGCACTGATCAAAATTTGCCACCCAAAATTCCGACCCAAGCTGGCGTTGGAATACCGTCACAGGTTCAAGGAGGACCCGTTCCCCCGGGAGGAGATCGGCGACTACATCAAAGAAGTACGAGAAGAAGTATACAAAACAGCCGTGTCCATCATCGGCGGCTAACCATACAATATCCAAGCAAAAGGAGAACCAATGGCACTGATTAAAGAAGAACACTTTGGCATTGCACGCAAAATCGTATCCAACATGACCACAGAGAGCTGGCGAGAGATCCCCCACGCCATCGTGATGTACGAGGCAGATGTAACAGATATTTTGCCGGTAGTCAAAGCGTTGAATGCCAACTGCAAAAGCCGGGAGGAAAAGATCACTCTGAATACCGTGATGATGAAAATCATCTGCGAGGGGTTGAAGGCAGCGCCGTCCATGAACACACACCTGCTGTTTAATCGCCGCCTGGTGCGCGGGTGCCTGAAATATTTTGACCACATTGATGTGTCCATGCCCATGCTGCTGCCGGACGGACAGATGATGACCGTCAACATGCGCGATATGGGCAATAAGACCCTCAGCGAAATGACCGCCGCCATTGTGGACACCGAGCGCCGGGCGCGCAATTCCAACATGGACGAGGTCATGTACGAGGTATCGCTGGACAACACCTTGCAGCGACTGAAACAGGGCAAGGTGGCACAGACGGTGCTGCGGCTGATCGGCTCCAAGACCGGCGCCCACAAGATCACCACGCTCCACGGTGCGGAGAAGAAAAAATATTATTCCATCCCCACCACGGATCGCCTGACCAAGAAAGATATTGAGCAGGGCACCACCACCATCTCCAACATAGGCTCTATTTACAGAGAGCACAAGGGCAGTTGTGCCCTCTTGGAGATCATTCCGCCCCAAACCACGGCCTTTGCCATTGACTCCATCCAAAAGCGTCCTCGCGTAATGACAGACGCCCAGGGCAACGACACCATTGCGGTGCGCCAAATCCTGCCCATCACCATCGCTATGGATCATCGTGCGCTGGATTACAGCGATCTCGTCCCCTTTATGCGCAAGCTGGACGAGATCTTTGCCAATGCAGAAGTGCTCAAGCAGTGGAAATAATCCGCCCCCTTCATACACGCCATACCCCCTATGGCGCGTATGCCAAAGCGGCAGCCTTTCGGCTGCCGCTGTTTTTTATACTATGGTATTTGGTTTTACTTTTTGCTCAGCTCCACGGTGGCCTGGTAAGTGCCGTAGGCCCAGGTGCCGTCCGCCTTTGCAATGCTGACGGTCACCGGCAGTTGGCGGGTGCCGGTCTTAATGCTCTCGCCCTTCTTGGCGGTCAGATCGCAAGAGAGCATCACATTCTTGGCCTTTAGTCCGCGAATGGCGCTTTTCGGTCCGATGATGGTCACCGAGTCGCTGTTCAGCGCTGTTACCTTGGCCGTGTAGCCCGCCGGCACATTGTTCAGCTTAACCCCGGCGGCAGACACATCAATGTCCTTGCTGGTGTAATCCGAGGGCACCACCACCCGTACGGTGACTTTCTCTGTATCGTCCAATACGGTGATTCCCTCCAGCTGGGTGGCGTTAAAGGTGAAGGTGTTTTCCCCTACCCGCAGGTCGGTAAAGTGCACCTCGCCCAGCTCGGCCGCCTTAATATCCGTTCCGGCCAGTACGCCGGCGCGAATGCTGTCTGTACTGTAATAAATCTTGATCTTAGACAGATCCACCGACTCCGGCGCGTCTGTTAAGGTCACATGGGTACTCAACTGCTTCACCTTAAGTACCGGTATGGTCAAGGTCAACTTCTCTGCGCCGTAATTCAGGGAAATGTAGTCCACCTTGTTACCGTACACATCCACGGCCTTTGGCTCAATATTGATGGTGGCAGTCTCCGACAGCTTGTCGTTTAAATTCACATCGGCTACTACCTTGCTGACCCGTGCAACATAGGTCTTGGGGCCGCTAACCACAACATTCGGCTCGTTGAGCAGGCTCTCCCCTGCCACAAAGCCGTCTGCCACATAGTCCTTCGTGTTGTAATTCAGCTTAATTTCCATCTCCTGCTCCTCCGGTACATCAAAGTATCCGGTATACACAGTAGGATAATAGCTCTCAACGGTAAAATCGCCGCTGTCCCCGGCGCTGACACTGATGGGGACCTCGTGGGTGCCGGTGGTGGTCACCGAACTGGTTTGCAGTTTCACATCCAAATCGTCGGCAGAAATGTCCTTAGCCAGGTACTTCTTGGCTCGTACGGTCACATTCACCGTCATACTACTCTCGCCGTAACACTTAAATCCCAACTCCTCCGTCACCGTGTCGGAAAAGTCAATCTTCAGCGGAACAGAAATATTCTTGGTAGTCTCCGGTGACAAATTCATCGAGGTGGCAATCCAAATGCACACCGCCGCCAGCAGAGAAATAATAATTAAGTTCTTGTCATTATAGATCAGCTTGCGCAAAGAAAAGCGCTTTTTTGGCTTTTGCTGTTCGCTCATTTTTTCATCCTCCTTACCAGACGGGAGATAATTTTATCGTCTGAGGAGGAACCGCTGGGCAGAAATTCCGTTTTCAAAATATCGCGCAGATCGCCGTCAGACACATCGTGGTTCAGCACACCGCCCATAGCAACGGAAATGGCACCGGTTTCCTCGCTGACGATCACCACCACAGCGTCGGACTGCTCCGTCAGACCGATACCCGCACGGTGGCGGGTGCCCAGGGCGGAGGACACACTCTTTTTGGTCAAAGGCAGAATACAACCGGCTGCGTACAGCCGCCCGTCCCGAATCACAAGTGCGCCGTCATGGAGCGGTGATTTGGGAAAAAACACATTCTCAATCAACTGGCGAGAGGCCTTGGCGTGCAGTTCCGTGCCGCTGGCAATAATATCGCCCAGCATAGTCTCGTTCTCAAACACGATGAGGGCACCCACATGCTGGTCGCTCATATCCGAGCAGGCCTTACAAGTGGCCTCAATACAGTCGCCGATCTCCGCCACATCAATGGCAACTCCCGGGTGAATGAACGTCTTTAGGCTTTTACCGGTGGCGCCTTTACCCACCTGCTCCAAAATATTCCGCAGCTCCGGGCTGAATAAAATAGCCGCCAGCAGCAAAATATTGGAAAAAATGCTCTTAAAGATAAAGCTGGAAGCCTCCATGTGCAGCAAATTAACAATGCCATACATCACCAGCAGCAGCAAGATGCCCTTAGCCAACTGCATTGCCCGCGTTTCACGAATAATGCGAATACAGCCATAAATGATTACGGCCACAAACAGAATATCCAGTGCGTCGCTAATGCCAAAGGTGGAAAACACGCTGAGTATCTTATTAAAGAAGTCGCCGATGGCACTCATACATTCACATCCTCACTTATACAATTCCTTATACTAATTGTAACATACTTTGAAAGTCAAATAAAGGGTTATTCCCGGAATTTTACAGAATTCAGGAAATATTCACATTCGTTCATCCCGGTAAACACGCCGGGACTGACCCGCACAGTGCCCCGCTTATCAGTACCAAAAAACCGATGGGCGCAAGGGGCGCAGTGATACCCACCACGCACGGCGATCTGCCGGGCAGCCAAATAAGCTGCTGTCTCCTCCGAGGTGCGGTCGTCCACATTAAAGCTGAGCACCGGCACGCCAATATGCTCCGGAGGCGTGTACAGCTTTATCCCCGGACAGGCGGCCAACTCCTCATACAACCATCGGGTCAGGCGCATTTCGTACGCGTGTATTTCTGCCCGACCGGTCTTTTCAATAAACCGCACACCGGCACCCAGAGAGAGAATACCCGGGTTGTTCAGCGTCCCTGCCTCCAGCCGATCCGGCAGATCCGGCGGCATTTGCGGGTCAAAGGAGTGGCTGCCGGTCCCCCCTTCGGTCAGGCTGTCCGGTGATATGCCGTCCGCCAATGCCAGCACGCCGGTGCCCATGGTACCGAACAGACTTTTATGCCCGGGGGCGCACAGCGCAGAAATATGCATTGCCTGCATGTCAATAGGCAAAATGCCTGCGCTTTGGGCGGCGTCTACCACAAAGAGCCAGCCCTTTCGGCGACAGTAGTCGCCGACAAGCCCCAGCGGGTGCACCACCCCAAACACATTGGAAGCATGGAGCATGGCCACCATCGCCGTATTGGGCTGCTCCAGTGCCCGGATATTCTGTAAAAATCGGTCCGGGTCCGGGTGATATGGCACTTGATCGAAGGTGATACGCCCCTCCCGGGCCAGCTTGTAGATGGGTCGAAACACCGCATTATGCTCCAAGGCGGAGATCAGCACATGATCCCCAGGCTTCAGCAGTCCTTTTAGTGCTGTATTCACTGCAGTCGTGCAATTGTTGGTAAACACAATATTCTGCTCCGGGCAATGAAAAAAGCGGCCCAGGCAGTCCCGCACAGCAAAAATCTTTTCTGCCGTCTGCACAGACTCCCGATAGCCGCCACGCCCACTGTTATACGCATACTTACGATTGGCCCGGTACACCGTCTCCAGCACGGAAAACGGCTTGGGATAGGTGGTGGCCGCATTGTCTAAATAAATCATAGCTGCTCCACCCCGGTGATCCGCACCCCATGCTGCCGTAGCAACGCCAGCGCCTCCCCATCGCCGTCCTCCAGCCGTAACAGATACCCGCATCCGTCCGCCGGGCTGGGGCGCAGCTGCTTGTGTACAAACACACGGTAACCCGCGTTTTTCAGCAGCTTGGCCCCCCTTTGTGCGTTGGTCACAGAACCAACCTTGATCTCATAAATCATCATAAAAACCCCATTTCCTGTCATAGTCTATCCTATGCGGAAATGGGGTTTTCGTTATGTAGGGTTTACTTTTTGATTACTTACGCTTCTTGGCAGCCTTCTCGGCCTTGCGGCGAGCCAGTTCTGCCTCTTCCTCTGCACGCTTCTCAGCTAAGCGAGCTTCCTTCTGCTTGTCTTCCTCAGCAGCGGCAGCCTTTGCTTCATCATACAAAGCGGCAATTTCGTCAAAGTGCTTGTAATTCTCTTCCTGTACCAGCAGCTTCTGTGCGTCATTGTAGGGCTTCGCCGCACGGTTAAAGCGTGCAAACTCGTCCTGCAAAGCCTTAGATTTTGCCAATACAGACTTACGCTGTGCCTGTACATTCTTAATTTCAGCACGCAACTCACGAACCTTATCCAAGTCCCTCGCCTTGCGGGCAACTTCCTTGGCCTCAACCAATTCAGCAATACGCGCGTCCAGGTCGTCCTCACGATTGAACAGCTCGGTCAGTGCCTCCATATCCGGAGAAACGAATTCTTTTACGGTGCCGTAATACTTATCGTGTGCCTTCTTGGCAGAAATCTTTTTCTTAGCAATTTCAATAGAGAAACTACGGATTTCTTTCTCATCTTCCGTATCCTTCGGCATAGCCTTCGCAGCAGCCAGCTCCCGACGCAGCTCTGCCAAATCAGCAGACTTAATGCCGTCCAGACCCAGCGCATATACCTTAGAATACTCCGCAACCTGATGCTGCGTTACAGGCAGGCCGAACTTATCCAGCTCTTTGCAGACGAACTGAGAAATCTCAATTTCCTCATTGTATTCCAAATCAGCACGATACTGCTTTTTGGCAGCCTTACGCTCTGCCTTATCGCTGATATTGCGATAGCTGCTCTTATCTACGGTCTTAGGTGTAGCAACAGCCATTTCACGGGCGTTGTTTACCATATCAATGGCTTCAACAATCTGGTGATTATTCAGCGCCTTGTTGCCAAAGTCCTCAAACAGAGAACGCACCTGCAACACGCGGATTACGCTCTTTTGCTTCTTCTCATTAAAATCATAGAAGAAGTAAGGCGCCATATTCAGGAATGCACCCACGGCAGCCATAATAATCAGCACGCTCATCAGCTTGTACAGCAAGTCCGGGTCGCCGTTGTTTACATCCAAAATATCAAAGGAGTTTTTGTAGCCGTTGCCCTCATACACGCCGTATCTCTGATACACAGCAGGCAGAACGGCAGAGGTCAGCAACGTTACGATATTACCAATGGTCAGCACGGTTGCAAACATACCGTCAATACGCTCACCGGAACGATACTGCTGATAGTCACGAATATCTGCCTGAATGGCAGGTGTGGTAATCTGTTCAAATGCACCAACTAACCAGTTAAAGTACACGCAGATAAACAGCCACCAAATGCTGCGCATATTGATAATCATAGAAAGAATACAAACAATGTTTGCAAAGTTTACGGCAATCAGTACCTTCTTCTTGCCCCACTTGCGAATACAAATGGGGGCCAATAACATACCCCACAAAGAAGCGTTACCGGTCAAGGTTTGAATCAAGCGAATGTACCGCCGCTGCAGGTATGACCGTAGTTATAAGACCAGGTCAAAATATTGCCGTATGCACTCTCCAAGAAGCCAATCCATCCGGCCAAAGCAATAATCCAGAAATACTTATTCTTGGCAACTGCCTTAAAGGAGTCAATAAAGCTAATCTGAATGGTATGGGTCTTAGCCTGTACGATTTTTTCCTGTGTGTTGGCATAAACCATAATGGTCAGAACCATACCGAGAACGGCAAACACCGGGTAAGAAATCCGATACACACGAATATCATACAAGTCGTTGTTGGTGGCAAACTGCGCAACCAACGGCAGCACGATATTGATGATAGACGGTGCTAAGGAATACACAACGCTCTTGATTGCCAAAACATCCGTTCTCTCCTGCGTATTGGGAGAAAGCACGTGAATCAAGTTGGTATATGCATCCTGGAAGAAGTTAAAGAAGAACTGCAGCAACAAGTTAAAGATCAATACCATGACGCACTTAGCTATGTAGCCGCCCTCGTACCCCATAATCTTACCGGAGAATAAGGAATACATAGAATCATACGGGAACCACACATACGCCAAGGAAATCACGGCGGTAGGAATACCCATAGAAATCAGGTAGGGACGATATTTACCGCCCTTACCGCGTGTATTATCTACCATGTTGGCACGCACCGCCGTCAGCGGAATGTTTGCAAGGTAGAAATCAGGTAAAGCACATACATATCCATAGGTGCAACGCCGATTGCGCCGCCTACGATCATATTTGTGGTAGAGACGACTAGCGCAGCGCCCATAGAAATCAAGAAGTATGCGCCGATACCGCCTACGGAATAAGCAGCCACCTCTTTGAAAGACATATACTTGCCTTTCGGCGGTTCTGTCCAGTAGTACTTAATGTTGTCGATGAGGCCTGTGGCTTTTGCTTTCAGGCCGGTTTGTTCTGCCATTGGATCTCCCCCTGTGTCATATTTCTGCAATATTATAACAAATCAGTTTATCAATTACAACCAAAAAAGAAATTTGTCCGCAGAAATTTTCTGTGCAACTTGTAATGCCCAAAATATTTATAGACAGCGTTCTGTGTTTTTGTCTATTATTTTCTAAAATGTGCAGAATTCATAGACAAATGATACAAAAAAACCGCCGAAAGTTTTTCGGCGGTTCCAATGCGGCGGTGTCAGATTACACATCACTTTCACTCGGTTGTTCAATTATCTCCTTATAGGGTAAAGGTGGCGGTCTTGCCGTTGTATAATGCGGCGGTCAGGGTGTTGCCCTCCAGGGTAAAGTACGCACATGAGCGCAGAGCGGCATAGGGGTTCTTTTTCATCTTCACTGCCGGCGCCTTTTCATTATCCGAGTAGGTAAAACCCTTTTGCAGTCCGCCGGTTTGCAGTTCCTTATCCGTCATGGCAAAACAGGTCAGCCCCTCCCCTTTGCGCACAGACAGCTCCGTTGCCACATCAAAGTTATACACCGTGTCACCCAGGGTACAACGGGTAAAGTACCAGGGGTTACCGGCGGCGTCCTTGCCGACGATATGCCCGGCGTCCACCCCACCCTGTTGCAGCAGGAACTCAAACATACCGCTGATGGCAGCACTCATGCCCTTGCCTTGCAAAATGGCGGTGTAAGTGTCGGTCACACTGTCGTCATAAGTCGTGTGGGTTGCCACATAGTGGTACACATTGAGGAGATACACATGATTGCTCACCGTGCCCTTGCCGCAGGCTTTCAGAATGGTATTGACCTTTTGGGAAAAGGCGCCCACCAGCTGGCGATGCGTATCCGCATCGTTTTTATATTTGATGGTCACGCCGGAATTGTCGCTGTTCACCGAAACCGTATCTACCAGCGCCATCAACGGAAAGCCGGTGTACAGCAGCCGGTTCACATCGTCCATCATATCCGTATTCACCCGCACGGCCACACCGCCCTCTGCAATGGCTTTGGCGATCTTCTCATACGCCCGCACGGCACTGGGGTCCGTCTGCGCATAATGGCTGTCATACGTATAGGCCAGGGTGTAGGCAGCAGGCGCAGCCGTGGTCGTCTCCTCCTTGCCATCCTTCGAGCAGGCAGAGAACAGTCCCACCGTCAGTACCAGTGCCAGCAGTACAGAAATCGTCTTTTTCATAAAACACCTCAACGCAGTTGAGCAAACAAATGCTCCGTATTTGCAAAAAAAGTTTGGTAAGCCCGGCAATAATCCGTGCCCACTCGGTTGCGCTTGCAGCCGCCGCCCCGACAAAGCGTGAACCAGCAGCAGGTCTTGCACGCCGGGGGCAACTGAAAAGAATTCTTTAAGAATTCCACCATCTTTTCACTATGGAAAAAGCCGTCAAAATCCCCGGCACAGATATTGCCCAGGTACCAATCATCGGTACAGTAAAAGTCACAGGGGTAGGTACTGCCGTCCGCCTCCACCACAAACTGGGTAGCGCAGGTGCCGTTCATACCGCACTGCTCTGCATTCTGCCCCCGCGCCAGCAGCAAGTAATTGTCAAACATACGCACGGACACCGGGTTACCCCGCAGGGCATCGTTGGCATACAGCTTAAATCCCTGCTGCAAAAAGGCGGCGTAATCGTCATCGGTCATAAACAGATCCTCCGGCGCATCCATGGCAAAGGGGCGCAGGCAGGGTATGTACTGCAAGTGGCGCAGTCCCTGCTGCTTAAAGAAGCGATAGGACGATCGCACATGGGTAGCGCCGTAAGCGGTGAGCACCGAGAGAATATTAAAAGGCACCCTGCGCCGGGTCAGCAGCTGCACACCGCGAAACACATCATCAAAGGAGCTGCGTCCGTCCGGGTACACCCGGTAACGGTTGCCCTCCCGGTCGCCGTCCAGCGACACGCCCACCAAACAGCCATATTCCAAAAACAGGTCGCACCATTCGTCGTCCAGCAAAGTACCGTTGGTCTGCACGCAGAACTGGACGGTCACGCCGGGGCGCTGCCGTTCCTTGCAAGAGGAGAAGAAAAAGCGAAAAAAGTCTTTCCCCGCCAGCAGCGGTTCCCCGCCCTGAAAGGTAAAATATACCGGTCCGTCCCCGGCAAAAGCCAGGGCCTTGTCCATCACCTGCAAGGCGGTGTCCCGGGTCATATAGCCCTTGTTCTCCGTCTGCCGGGTAGCGGCCAGGTCGTGGTAAAAGCAGTATTCACACCGCAGATTGCAGTTGCCGGAAGCCGGCTTGAGCATCACTGAAATGGGCATAAGTGCCTCCGTTAGCGTACTTGAATTTGGGACAGCACCTGCCCCACCTTTTGGTGCAGCACCAGGTCTGCCAGCTTGTCCGCCGGGGTTGGATCCCGGTTAATGAGCACAAAGTGCTCCCCCTGAAAGTAGCGGATAAAGCCCGCCGCTGGGTACACAGAAAGAGATGTACCCGCCACGATCATGCAGTCCGCCCGGGCAATGGCATGTACGGCGCCCTCTACGGTCTGTTGGTCAAGTCCTTCCTCATACAGCACCACATCCGGCTTGATGATCCCACCGCAAGCGCACCGGGGTATATCGGCAGCCTCTGCCACCGCCTCCACACCGTAGGCTCTGCCGCAGCGCATACAGTGATTGCGCAGCACGGAGCCGTGGAGCTCATATACCGTGCGGCTGCCCGCTGCCTGGTGCAGGCCGTCAATATTCTGAGTCACCACAGCGGTGCACTTGCCTGCTTGCTCCAGCTCTGCCAATTTGTAATGGGCAGCGTTGGGCCTGGCATTCGGACACAGCATTTTGCTGCGGTAAAAGCGGTAGAATTCCGCCGGGTTCTCGTCAAAAAAGCTGCGAGAAAGGATCTGCTCCGGCGGATAGTCGTATTGCTGATGATACAAGCCGTCCACACTGCGAAAGTCCGGAATACCGCTCTCGGTAGACACCCCGGCACCGCCAAAAAAGACAATGCGCCGAGAACGATCTACAATTTCCTGTAAAGTCATCCTTTGATCCTCACTGCGGCGCGCGCCACGGGACTTTCCGCAGTCACGCCGTTTGTTTTAGTTTGCGCCACCAGACGATAGGCGGCGGTTTTGCCCCGCTTGGGGGCTGTGTCGATATAGCGGGTGCCGGTGTGCATTGCCACCCGGCGGTATTTGCCGCGGATGCTGCCGTCTCTACGATAAAGCACATATTGCTTGGCGCCGGGCACCGCTTTCCATTGCAGGGCGATCTTGCCCTTATATTTGCCGCTGCGGATCCGGCCGCCTACCAGGCGGGTACTGCCTATGGTTGAGAACTTCATATTCTTGCTGCCCTGAGCAATCCCCTGCCCCTTGGTGTTGCCGGTAAGCCGATCGCCCACGGTGGTCAGGGCAGTTCCCGGCTGGGAACTCATCCCATAGCGACGGCAGCCGCTGATCCGATTGCTGCCGGTGGCGGCAGTGCTCTTCTCCGCCAGGCAAATGCCGTTATGACCCATTGCCTGAATGGTATTGCGCAGCAGGCGCGCTTTTTGCTTCGCTGCACAAAAATGCCGTTGGTGGCCCCGGTGCGAATGGTGTTTTCCGTCACCTCTACCCCGTTGCTGTCCACAATGCAAACGGCGCTGGAGCGGCTGTCCGTTACCGTGTTGCTCCGCAGCTCGTTGCTGTGGGAGGCGTCCATACACTTCAGCCCGTTGTGTAGGGCGGTGCAAGTATTTTTCTCGATCAAATTACCACTGCTGCCGTGAAGGAGAATTCCCACAGTGGTCTCCGTCGCCGCACCGGTATGGGTAATGCGGTTGTCTGCAAGCGTGCAGTTTTGCAGATCGGTGCCGGTGATCCCGCCGCCGGTGGTGGTAATGGTGTTACCACTGACCGTCAGGTTATAGACCGCATAATTACCGGCAGGCATTTTGCCGGTGGCCTTGCCGCCGTACAGAAACATACCCCTGGGCTTGTCCATCTCCGCTGTTTGACAAACGGAGATGGTATTGTCAGTAATGCGGCTACCGCAGTCCGTATTGCGCTTACCCAGCACCTTGCCGCTGCCGTCGGTGAACACATCGGTCACGCCGCTGTTTTTGCACATATAATATGCCACGCCCCGACCGCAGTCGGTGATGGTGTTCTTCTCGATCACTGTGTCCACATAATTGGTGCACACAATAGCCGTGCCTTGCAGGCGCCGAAAGGTGTTGCCACGAATGGTAATGCCCTTCTGATACCGCCCGGCAAAGGCGTTGCGGGTGCCTACCCCGCAGATCAGGTCCTGAAACGTGCAGTCCTCTACGGTGATCTTTTGGTTCATCGTGCCGTCATAGGCCGGAAAGTTGGCGAAGTGCCGATTTTTCTCTAAAATATCAATTTGCAGCGCCTCCGCACTGCTCTCCGTTTGATTGGTCTGACCGGAGAACAGGCAGTTTACGAACCGCACATTGTACCCGGCGGCCAATTCTGCGTGGTGGGAATCTGTGTTGTTGAGAAATGCCGTGCCGTCCACGGTCACATTCTTGCAATGCGCCAGGCGCAGCAGGCAGGAGCCGTTGGTATTGCCCGGCGCATAATCCAGCGTGCCGCCCCGCAGCGTGCAGTTCTCCAACGCAGAATATCCAGTGTAGTCCTTGCCGGTACGGTCCCGATTGGGTGAAATAAAGATGTTGCCCTTGCCTGCATTGGCATTGAGTAGGGTCACCCCTGTCAGGTTCAGGGTCATATCAGACGCCAGCACAGCGCTCTTTGTCATTCGATATTCCCCGGGGGTGACGGTAACCGTGCAGGTGCCGTAGGCGCCGCTGCGCACCATGTCCAGCGCCGATTGCAGCGCCGGGCAAGCGTTCTCCGGATCCATGGGCGCAGCGTAGCGCACCTGCCCGCTGCTGTCCCGCACAGTCACGCTCTCCCCTGCATAAGCAGCAAAGGGCGCGCCCGCCACTGCCAGTAACAGCCAAAAGGCCAAAAACAGCGGAAGACACCGGCGAAAAAAACGCATTTTTTGCATAAAAACTAAAAACTCCCTCTTTACTTCTATTCCTGTATATATTAGTATAGTAGACTGAAAGTGTCAAGAAAGCAGGTGCGTTTTTTTGAAAAAAGCATTGATCGCCATGAGCGGCGGCGTGGACAGCTCCGTGGCCGCCAAGCTGATGTTGGACGCCGGGTACGACTGTATGGGTGCCACCATGAAGCTGTTTGACAGCGACGATATTTTGATGGCCCAGCGGGAAAAGATCTGCTGCTCCCTGTCCGATGTGGAGGACGCCCGCAGCGTGGCCCGCCGACTGGGTATGCCCTATCAAGTGTTCAATTTTAAAGGTGACTTTAAGGAAAAGGTCATTGATAAATTTATTGCCACCTATGAGGCAGGCGGCACCCCCAACCCCTGCATTGACTGCAACAAGTGCTTAAAATTTGACACCCTGTGTCGCCGCGCCATCACCCTGGGCTACGACTATGTGGTCACCGGCCACTACGCCCGCATTGACTGCGTGGACGGCCGCTATCGGCTGCGCAAAGCGCTGGACGACAAAAAGGACCAAAGCTATGTGCTCTATAATCTATCCCAGGAGCAGCTGGCCCACACCCTGTTTCCCTTAGGTGAGCTGCATAAGGACCAGGTGCGCGCCATTGCAGAAGAAAACGGCTTTATCAACGCCCACAAAAGAGAAAGCCAGGACATTTGCTTTGTGCCGGACGGGGACTACGCCGCCTTTATTGAAAGCTATACCGGCCGCCACTATCCCCCCGGGGATTTTGTAGACACGCAGGGGAATGTGCTGGGCCGCCACAAGGGCATTATTCGCTACACCATCGGCCAGCGCCGTGGGCTGGGTCTTGCGCTGCCGGCGCCGCTGTATGTGTGCAAGAAGGATCCGGAAAGCAACACGGTGACCCTGTGCCCCAACGACCAACTAAACAGTACGGTGGTGCGGGTGACCGAGTTCAACTGGCTGAGCATTGCAGCGCCTGCCGAACCGCTGCATGCTGCTGCTAAGATACGCTACAATATGCACCAGGCGCCCTGCACCGTAGAGGTGCTGCCCGGCGGCGATGTGCAGCTGACCTTTGACGCGCCGCAGCGAGCGGTGACCCCCGGTCAGGCTGCCGTTATTTATGACGGCGACACGGTACTGGGCGGCGGACGCATTGTATAACTGCAATTTATCGCTTTAACTTGCTAAAGAATTTCGTTGACAAAGCCCGCCTGCGGTGCTATAATTTTACACAGTCCTATAAGAGGATTATAAGTTAGCCAGGAAGGACCTAAATCCTATGACGGATTATTCCATTACCCTGCCCTCCTATTCCATCGGCGAGCAGGTTTACAAGCAAATTCCAACGGTGTGCGCGCCCTTTGGTGCCACAGCGGTAGTGATCGGCGGACACAAGGCCATGGCAGCGGTGCGGGAGCGCCTGCTGGCCGCGATCCAAGGCAGCGCCGTGACCATTACGGATTTTGTGTGGTACGGCGGCGAGGCCAGCCGGGAGAATATTGCTGCCTTGGCAGAGAACCCGGCAGTGGCAGCAGCAGATATGATCTTTGCTGTTGGCGGCGGCAAGGCACTGGACACCGGCAAAGCCTATGGGGAAGAAAGCGGCAAGCCGGTATTCACCTTTCCCACCATTGCCTCCACCTGCGCGGCCACCACGGCAGTATCGATTCTGTACCACGCAGACGGCACCTTTTTGGCGCCGGATTTTCACAAAGCGCCGCCGGTGCACGCCTTTATTCTGCCCTCGGTGATTGCAGCCGCCCCACGGCGCTACATTTGGGCCGGTATGGGCGACACTTACGCCAAGTATTTTGAGGCGGAGATGAGTTCCCGAGGTGAAGCGCTGGTGCACTACCATGCCCTGGGTGTAAATGTGAGCCGAATGTGCTTGGACCCGCTGCTCACCTACGGTGCACAGGCCATGGCAGATATAGATGCCGAGCGCTGCACCTATGCAGTGGAGCAAGTGATTCTGGCGATCATCGTCACCACCGGCATTGCCTCTATTTTGTTGACGGCAGAGCATATTGTGGATTACAATTCCGGCCTGGCGCACGCCGTGTTTTACGCGCTCACCGCCTGGCCCCATATTGAGGCGCGCCACCTGCACGGTGAAGTGGTGGGCTTTGGCGTGCTCATTCTGCTGCTGACCGACGGCAATTTTGACGGCTTCCGCCAGATGTACGCTTTCAACAGAAGCGTAGGACTCCCCACCGCCCTCTCCCAAGTGGAGATGACCGGTGCCGATGTGGAAAAGCTGGTGCCTCTGGTAGCCAAAATGCCGGACATTGCCCACAACCCCTACACCATAACCGAGGAAATGCTGCACAAAGCCTTTGCAGACCTCGATTATTATAATCAACACCAAGCGTTTAAGGAGAATGAATGATGAAAAAGTTTTTTGCCACCCTGCTGTGCCTGACACTGGTTGCCGGTCTGTTCGCCGCCTGCTCCGGCAGCAAAGATAACAATGCCAAAGCAGACAGCAAGAAAGTAGGCATTGCCGTGCTGTCTGAGAACGGCGCCTTTACCGATATGCGTGCCGGGATCGAGTCTAAGCTGAAAGAGAAGTACGGCGACAATGTGACCTGCGTGTACAAGAACGCTGCCGGTGACGCCGCCAGTCTGAGCACCATTGTGTCTGACTTTGACAATGGCGATTATGACGCCGTATTCACCATCGCCACCCCGGCCACGCAGGCGTTTGTGAACCAGGAGTCCGAAACCCCTTGCTTCTTCTGCGCCGTGTCCGATCCGGTAGCTGCCAAAGTAATGACCGCGCTGGACACCCCGGACAAAAACGCTACCGGTACTTCCAATGCCATTCCGGTATCTGAGATCATTGACATGGGCTACAAGCTGACCCCGGATGTAAAAAAATGGGGCTTTATTTACTCCACCAGCCAGGTGAACGCCACCTCCACCGTGAAGGCGGCCGAGAAGTACCTGGACAGCAAAAAAATCGCTTATGCGGAAAAGACCGTGGAAAACTCCGCCGATGTGAAGTCCGTCACCCAGTCCCTGATTGACGGCGGCTGTGATGTCATCTTCGTGCCCAACGACTCTGTGGTACAGGACGGTGTGTCTGCCCTGACAGAGCTGTGCCAGGAGAAGAAGATTCCCACCTACTGCTCCTCTGCCACCACGGTTGCCTCCGGCTGCACCGCCACCCTGGCCATTGACGACAAGGGCATCGGCGAAAAGACCGCAGAAATGGCGATTCAGTATTTTGACGGCAAAAAGGTAGCGGAGATCCCCGCCCAGGTGTGCGGCATCGACTACTGCTCCGTGAACAAGACAACGCTGGCTGCCGGCGGTTTGGCTACCCCCACCAAGGATACCGTTGGCTATGAGGTCAAGGTGCTGGAAGCAGCAAAATAAGCAACAAAAATCACAAACCGGCGGGCGCGCTGCAAGGTGCGCCTGCTGCAATTTTTTTCATACCCAAAGGAACAAGAACTTATGCTTTATCTCACTGCCCTGCAAGAGGGCTTACTGTACGGGCTGTTGGCGCTGGGCGTTTACATCAGCCTGCGGGTGCTGGACATTCCCGACCTGACCACCGAGGGCAGCTTCGGTTTTGGCTCTGCACTGGCCGCCGTTTTGGCCGCCGGGGGCCACACCTATCTGTCCCTACCCATTGCCTTTTTAGGCGGCATGGCCGCCGGACTAATCACCGGGCTGCTGCAAACCAAGCTGCAAGTACACCCGGTACTGGCCGGTATCATCACGATGAGCGGACTGTACTCCGTTAACTTGATTGTTCGGGGCGGCCCCAACCTGTCCATCGGCGCCGCCAATCTGTTTAAGCAGTTCTATAAGGCGCTGCACCTGACCGGCGATCAGCGCAAGGTGGCCGGTGCGCTGCTGGCGCTGGCGATCTGCCTGGTAGTGACCCTGCTGCTGATTGTGTTCTTTAAGACCCATGTGGGCCTGTGTATCCGCGCTACCGGCGACAATCAGGATATGGTGCGCGCTTCCTCCATCAATGTGGACGCCACTCTGATCCTGGGGCTGTGCATCAGCAACGGGCTGATCGGTCTGGCAGGCGCACTGGTGACCCATTATGTAGGTTACAGCGACACCTCCACCAGCAACGGCACTCTGATCTACGGCCTGGCCGCCGTCATTATCGGCGAGGCGCTGTTTGGCAAGCGGGGCGTCACCGTGGGGCTGATCTCCGCCGTGTGCGGCTCCGTGATCTACAAACTGATCGTCACCTTTGTGGTGGATATTGAGCTGTTTGGCACCAACAGCGCCAATTTGATGAAGCTGATGTGTGCCGTAATCGTGGCTGCCACCTTTATTATCCCGGCTGCCAAGCGCACCGTCCGGAACCGCAAAGTAAAGAAGGAGGCCCGCCGCAATGCTTGATGTAAAGAATGTTTCCAAGACCTTTGCCAAGGGCACCGTCAATGAACACATTGCCCTGGAGAAGATCAATTTGCACCTGGATCGGGGCGAATTTCTCACCATTGTTGGCTCCAACGGCGCCGGCAAATCCACCCTGTTCAACCTGATCTGCGGCACCTTTATGCAGGACAGCGGCACCGTTACCCTGGACGGTCAGGATATTTCCTTTCTGCCGGAACACAGGCGTGCCAAGTTGATCGGCCGGGTGTTCCAGGACCCGATGAAGGGCACCGCACCGAATATGACCATTGAGGAAAACCTGGCGCTGGCCTACACCCGCGCCCACTCCAGCGGGCTGGCGCTGGCTCTGTCTAAGAAAAAGAGCAACTTCTTCCGGGAGCAGGTGTCTCGCTTTAATATGGGGCTGGAGGACCGAATGAAAACCAAGATCGGTCTGCTGTCCGGTGGGCAGCGGCAAGTGGTCACCTTGCTGATGTGCACCATCTGCACCCCCAAGCTGCTGCTCTTAGACGAACACACCGCCGCACTGGATCCAGTCACCGCCAAAAAGGTGATGGACATCACCAACGAGATCGTGGCAGAAAACAACATCACCACCATGATGATCACCCACAATATGTCCTCTGCGCTGGCCACCGGTGACCGCACCATTATGATGGACAGCGGCCGAATCATCATTGACCTGGACAAGGAGCAAAAAGCCCATATGACCGTGTCGGACCTGCTGGCACTATATCGGGAAAAAGAGACCAAAGAGTTTGACACCGACCGCATTTTGCTGCAAAAAGAGGAGCCGACCCAATGAAATGTATCAGCTGGAATGTAAACGGCCTGCGAGCCTGTATGGGCAAGGGCTTTGCCGACTTTTTTGCTGCGGCAAACGCGGACCTGTTTTGCCTGCAAGAGACCAAGCTACAAGCGGGGCAAATCGACTTTGCGCCCCCGGGCTACCACGCCTACTGGAACTATGCGGAGAAAAAGGGCTACTCCGGCACCGCCATATTCTCCAAGCGGGAGCCGCTGCGGGTGCAGTACGGCATGGGCAAGGAGGAGCACGACCGGGAAGGGCGGCTGATCACCCTGGAATTTCCTGCGTTCTACTTTGCCACCGTATATGTGCCCAATTCTCAACGAGAGTTAACCCGGCTGGACTACCGTATGCAGTGGGAAGACGACTTTCTTGCTTATCTGCAAACCCTGGATCAAAACAAACCGGTGATCTTCTGCGGCGACCTGAATGTGGCCCACCGGGAGATCGACCTGAAGAATCCAAAGACCAACCACAAAAACGCCGGTTTTACCGATGAAGAGCGAGGCAAAATGACCGCCCTGCTGGGTAGCGGATTTACCGATACTTTCCGCTACTTTTACCCGGATGCCACCGGCATATACAGCTGGTGGAGCTATATGTTCCACGCCAGAGAGAAGAACGCCGGTTGGCGTATTGACTACTTTATCACCTCTGACCGGCTGCAACCTAAATTGCAGGACGCCAAGATCCACACAGATATTTTTGGCAGCGACCACTGCCCTATTGAGCTGGACATCGACCTGTAATCCACAACAAAAAGACCACCTGCGCAAGCAAAACCTGCGTAGGTGGTCTTATTTTTATATCATTATTATGCGTTATTCTTGCACTTCGATGGTGTCGATCACCACATCATTGACCGGTTTATCCCCGGGGCCGCAGGGTACGGCAGCGATGGCGTCCAGCACATCGGCACCGTCGATCAGCTGGCCGAACACCGTGTGGTGGAAGTCCAGCCAGGGGGTGCCACCCACCTGCTTGTACTGCTCTACCACTTCCGTAGGATAGCCCTGGTCAGACAGCGCCTCCATTTGGTCAATCAAATTGGCGGGTACAGACTTAGCCTGAACCACAAAGAACTGGCTGCCGTTGGTGCCGGGGCCGCTGTTTGCCATAGACAGAGCACCATAGTAGTTGCGGGCGTCCAGCGCAAACTCATCCTCAAAAGGTTTGCCCCAAATGGACGCGCCGCCACAGCCGGTACCGGTAGGATCGCCGCCCTGGATCATAAAATCCTGAATCACCCGGTGGAAGATCAGACCGTCATAATAGCCGTTCTTGGCGTGGGTGATAAAATTCTCCACCGCCTTGGGCGCCGCTTCGTCCAGCAGCACAAAGGTCATATCGCCGCGGTTGGTTTTGATCACGGCTTTTTTGCCGTCTTTCTTTTCTAACTGATTCATCTTAATACTTCACTTTCTCATTGATTTTTTGCAGCACCGCCGGGTCGATTTTCGCCACCTGGCGGTCATAAGTCATCAGACCGTTGATCTCGTCCTCCACATCCGTCACCTGTGTATAAACGGTGGCAGCCAGGCCGGTTTTGATCTGGGGAATGATCACCTTGTTAAACAGTTTTGGTACGCCGCCGTCAGCTTTTCCTTGCTGGGATAAACGCGGTAGCCAAAAGTGCGTTCGTTCCAGGTGTGACCGGGCGTTTTCAGCGCATAGCCGCCAAACTCTGTCAGCAGCCAGGGCTTGTCGCCGGCGTGCACCCGAATGGGGGTAAAATAAATGTGCTTGCTGATCACATCACTGTCGCCGCAGGGGTGCCATCCGCTGGCGGCGTCCACCGTACGGGTGGGATCCCATTCTTTCAGCAGATTGTAGGCCACCGTAGAATCAAACTGACCCCAGCCCTCATTAAAGGGCACCCACATGGCAATACAGGGGCAGTTATACAGGGCGTCCACCATCTCCCACAGTTCCTGATAGTACAGCTCACGAGCGGCCGCGTCCGTGCGCTTAAAGGTCTTATACTTCCGGTCATCCAGGGTAATACCCACAAAGGGAATCGCGGAGATCTCCAGCCCGTAGTGCCCGCCGCCGTTGATCATATCCTGCCACACCAAAATGCCCTGCACATCGCAGTAATGATACCAAAGAAGCGGCTCCATTTTAATGTGCTTACGCAGCATATTAAAACCACAGCGCTTTACATGGGTCACATCGTACGCCATAGCTGCATTGGCCGGTGGGGTCAAAAAGCCGTCCGGGTAATACCCCTGGTCCAGCAAACCGTTATGGAAATAAGGCTTATTGTTCAAAAACAGACGGGGCAGACCGTCCAAGTCCCGACCGACAGAGAACTTGCGCATACCGAAATAGGAACGGATCACCTCGCCGCAGGCCTCAAATTCCACCTGATAGAGAAACGGCGACTCCGGGCTCCAGGACTTAAAGTCCGGCAACGGCACATCTGTGTCCGTCGTGTCGGCCACCAAAGTCTCGCCGTCATAAATGCGGGTGCGTACATGGTCGGTGCCAAAGAATTCAAAGTGCACGGCGGCGCCGTCATAATCCGGCGTGATCCGCACTTTCTCCAGGAATTCCACCGGCGTGGACTCCAGCCAAACGCTCTGCCAAATGCCGCTTTGGGGCGAATACCAAATACCGCCACGCTTGGTCTTTTGTTTTCCCCGGGAATACTGGTTTTCGTCCGTAAAGTCCTGCACAGATACTTCCAGCTTGTTCTCCCCCGGTTGCAGGGCCTCTGTCAGCTCCAAAGTAAAGGGTGTGTAGCCCCCCTGATGGCCGCCCACCTGCACACCGTTTAAGTACACGGTGCACATTTGGTCCACCGCGCCAAAGTGCAGGAACACCCGCCCCCGGTTAAAGTTCTCCGGCAAAGCAAAGGTGCGCCGATAGTGCAAGTACTCACCGGGCTTTAAGGTGCGCTCCACCCCGGAAAGCGGTGTCTCCGGCGAGAAGGGCACGCAAATGGCCGTGTCCATCTGTACCGGCACGGTGCTGTCCCTGGTAAAGGCACACTGCCACATACCGTTTAAGCTCAGGTACGAATCCCGCACAAATTGCGGGCGCGGATACTCAGACAGCGGACAACTTTTGTCCAACTGCTTTCCCCATTCAGTCAGCATCATAAGTTCTCTCCTCACTTACAATTTTGCAGTCCTCAATGCGTACATGTTTATTACAGATCCGCAGCGCTGCCTTTTTATGAGACACAATAATGCAAGTCACATTTTGCAGCGCTTTCAGATTTTTCAAAAAGCGATGTTCTGTTTCCTCGTCCAGCGCGGAGGTGGCCTCGTCCAGCAGCAGCACCGGGGATTTGGACAGCAAACTGCGGGCAATCGCCAGCCGCTGCACCTGCCCCTCGGACAGGCCCATACCCCGCTCGCCGATCACGGTCATCAAGCCCTGGGGCAATTCGTTGATAAAGGTGTCTGCACAGGCGATCTCAACGGCCCGCTGCACCTCCTCGTCCGTAGCGTTACTGTTAATGAACTTCAAATTATCCAGTATCGTGCCGGACAGAAGCATATTCCCTTGGGGCACATAGGCAAACAGCCGGCGGGTGTGCTTGTCTGCCGGGATATGGCTGCCGTCCACCATCTCCAAGTAAATAGAGCCGTCCTGGGTAGGAAACACGCCCAGCAGCAACTTCAGCAGCGTGCTCTTGCCAATACCGGAGATGCCGGTGATGGCCACAAAATCCCCTTTGTTAATGGTCAGTGAGGTATGATCCAGGATCACATCCCGGTCATAGCGGAAGTCGATATGATCGAACTGCAACGCCCGCAGATTCCGGTAAGCGGACGGTACATCCACATCGTCTGCGTTGCTGCTTTCCTCCTCCGGCAGATTCTCGATCTCCATCAGCCGCTCCGCAGAAGCAATGATGGCAAAATACTTGGGCATAATACCGGACAAAGAAGCAAACGGCCCCTGAATTTGGTTCACCAGCTGGAGCATGGCGGTAACTGTACCGTAGTCCAGCCCGTTCAGCAGTCGATAGGCACCAAAGGCCAGGGCAAACACATAGCCGATATTAAAGGTGGTAGACAGCCCGGCGTTGGCGGCAATGCCAAAGAAGCGCCGCTTCATACGCGCCACATAATTCTCCTGTTGCAGCGCGTCCGTCTGCTGGTTGATCTTGTCCTCCGCCACAAAAGTCTTGATCACCAGCAGGTTGCTGATGGTCTCTTGCATAAAGGAGCGGGTCTTGCCCTCCGTTTGCTGGACCTGCTTGTGCAAACGCTTTAAGGTCTTACGAAACATACGGGTAGACAGGAACACAAACACCCCGCCCACCAAAAAGGCAAGGGCAAACACCTTGTCAATAATCACTAGGTAAATAAAGGCACTAAGCAGCTTGACGATAAAAAACACCACATTGGGCAACAAGGTGGTATAGCCGTCTGTAATCACCTGCACATCGTTAAACAGCAGATTATTCAGCTCGCCGGTATGGTACTTGGACACACTGGCGTAGTCCTTTTTAATGAGCACCTGGAGCATGTGCTTTTTGAAGATCATATCCAGGCGCGCCTTGCATCGCTCGGAAAAGCTGCTGCCGATTAGATTCAGTGCCATCTGCACCATGATCAGGATCAGCAGATAAACGGCATAGCGCACCACATAACCCCAGTCCTTGTATTCGGTAGCGCCGTTAATGATATGCTTGGAAAAATTGGCAAAGCACACAGACAGCGCCGCGCCCAGCGCGTTGGTAAACAGCAGTACCGCCGCTTTGGGCAGCTGGCTCTTGCCGATGGCAGTCATCCAGCGAATGGCAGCCCAATCGGAGCGAGAGGGCTTTCGTTTGGTCCGGTTCAGGATCGTTCACCTCTTTTAAAAATATGGCGACGGGTCCAGCCGCAGCCTTTATGGACAAACATAATCAGCGGGCGCACCGGGTACAGTGCCACCCACACCCGGCTATACAGCCGGTAGCGGCGACTGTTTTGGCAGTCCACATATCGCTTTCCATCCTTATAGAACCCGGCCAGCACGCCGCAAATGCTGTCGTCCGTAACATATTCCTTTTGAAGCCGATTGTCGCCGATAATTACATAATCCTCTGGGCGCACCCGCACAATACGATGCATAATGTACTTGCCGCCGGGGGTGCGATACACCGGCACATCGTACTTCTTTAGCCGCCCCCGGGGACGCACGATAATAATATTGTCCCGCCCTTGATGAATCAGCGGCCACATAGAGGTTCCACGGGTCAACCCGGTATAAATGCCCTTTTCGGCAATGATCTGTTCAATGCTGTCGTACATACTTGCGAAAGCTCCATTATCTTATTAAGACAAAATATATCTATTTCAGTATAACAGATAGCGGGATTTTATGCAACTGTGTTGACCCAAAGAAAAAAAGGTGTTATACTGTAAAAAAACAAAAAAGCCGCGGTTCCCGGAAGGGATCAAATCGGAAGCACGGTGCAACGCCGTCACAACCGCCATTACCGTGATCGAGTTTTGCTCTGCACAGGCCATTGCGCAAGCGAGAAGGCGCAGAGTGAGTATATCGTAAGTCGGGACACCCGCCGCAGTCTTTGGATTGCAAACACACTTTTGGGCTTAAGGGAAAGATGTGGAGGCAGCGCTGGTATAACTGCGCCCTTTTCTGTCCCCTGCCCATGGCAAGGGACTTTTTATTTTGCAAAGAACACGAAAAAGCATTGTACTGCTGATGTTGGCGCTGGCGCTGTTCTTTACCGGCTGCACGGCCGGAGTCAACGAACAGACCGGTACCTCCCCTCAGAGTCAAACCGTTACGGCAGCCGGCAAAGTGGACACAACCGCCGCCAAGGCCGGTTCCAATACGGTTACCGGCGCCACAGCCAAAGGCACAGCGGCAGCCGGAACCACCGCCAAAACCGATGGTGCAAAAAGCGGCACCCCCACCGGCAGCACAGCTGCCAAAGCAAAGGGCAGCAGCGGCAAAAGCACAACCACCACCCGCGCCGCAAACAGCGCCAAGTGGCAGGGCGGCTCCGCCGGCCTGATCCCCACCGGCGGTACCTCCCGCAAACAAACCACGCAGAAGCACACCACCAAGCGGCACACGACTCCCCAGTCCAAAACCGTGACCTGTACCATTACGGTGGAATGCAAGAATATTCACAAGCACATGAGCCAGCTGAAAAGCGGCCACGAGCGCTATGTGCCGAACGACGGCTACATTATCCACGCAGAGAGCCACACGGTGGATCGGGGCAGCACTGCCTATGATGTGCTGAAGCTGGCTTGCAACGCCCACGGCATACGCCTGACTGCCAAGAGCACTTCCTACGGTGTCTATGTGGTGGGGATCAACAACCTGGACGAAAAGGACTGCGGCAGCGCCAGCGGCTGGATGTACAAGGTCAACGGCACCGTACCTATGACCTCCTGCGGCAAATATAAAATGGACAGCGGCGACAATCTGGTTTTCTATTATGTATGCACCGGAGCCGATCGCTAAAACGATATTTGCAGGTTTCACCTGTTCAAATAAAAAATAAAACGGAGGACAAAACAATGAAAAAACTGATGAGCACCTGCACTGCGCTTTTGCTGGCTCTGTGTATGCTGCTGCCGGCTTACAGCGCTTTTGCTGCAACCGACAACGACAAGATTGGCCAACGCCTGGAAAAGGTGGCGAGCCAGACCGAGGGCGCTACCAACTACCTGTACAAGGATAAGGACTTCGGCGTAGCCGACGCAGTAGACATGCTGGCTGCTGTGCGCAACTACGATGCCAGCGACGCCCAGGTAGAGGGCTTTAAGGCTGCTGTAGAGAAAGAGCTGAAGGCGAACGGCGGCAAGCTGTATTACCCGGTGCCGGTATATGATGACAACTATGCACAAATCGGCACCAACAACACAGAGGAGCTGGAGCTGTATGCTGCCGTCATCTGCGTGTATGACGCCTTGGGCGAGGACTACACCGATGTGGCCGGCTATGACTTGAGCAAGCTGATGCAAAACTGCGGCACCGCTGTTTACGGCACCAACTACTACCTGTACCGCCTGGTGACAGAGGCCTGCGCCATTGTGGACGCGCCCCAGAGCTTTGTGCAGTCTGTGATCAAGAACCTGACCGATCTGTACAAGATGGGCGAGGGTCCGGACTTTTGGGGCGGTTACGGCGCATCTGCCGACGACCTGGGCGCGTTTCTGACCGCTTTGGCCCCCTATGCTGACGATTACAAAACCTACATTGACGACGCTGTGGAGCTGCTGGAGAAAAATGTATCCGACGCGGGTTACACCAGCTGGGGTTCTGCCAATGCAGACTCCACCGCTATGGCACTGATGGCTTACAGCGCCTTGGACGATCAGGAAAAGGCGGACAAAGCCTACGACCTGCTTTGCAAATTCGAGTCCAAGACGACCGGTGTGTTCACTTACGACGGCGAGGAAAACGCGCTGGCCACCAAGGACGCTCTGACTGCACTGGGCTACTACACCGACCACCTGATCGGCCGCATTGTGATCGATCCTGATGATCCGACAGAGCCGACCACCAAGAAAAACGCCGAGAAGACCACTGCAAACAAGAGCACCAAGGAAACCACCAAGAAGAGCACTTCCAAAAAATCCCCGGCCACCGGCAACAATGCCGCTGCCGCCGGCGTGATGGCTATTACCGCTGCCGGCGCTTGCCTGCTGCTGGCCAAAAAGCGCAAATAAACCGTTCTAAACACAGACCGCACCTCACAAGGGGTGCGGTTTTTTCGTTGCTTTTTTTACCACAAGTGTACGCAATTTGCGTATATCCTAACTCAAATCTTTTTGTTGTATCGGATTGACAAAAGCACCAATCCACACTACAATATAAAAGTATATGCGAACGGTGGCGAACCGTACGGAAAGGGAAAGAATAATAGATATAATGATAGAGAAGAACTGTCCTCATTGCGG
>ENA-OQCO01000293-OQCO01000293.1-human-gut-metagenome-genome-assembly--contig:-NODE-293-length-29205-cov-3.921006_pt1 | contig 29205 bp, 34 predicted proteins | sample MGYA00242500_ERZ504582 | MGnify/ENA primary metagenome ERZ504582 (study PRJEB26092, sample SAMD00036346) | human gut metagenome | host: Homo sapiens | study: EMG produced TPA metagenomics assembly of... | reverse complement strand
CGGCGGCGAAGTTCTCGCCTACGTTTGGTAACAACCCGCAAACGTGAATCAAACCTGAATTCACTCAGGCTTTGATTCACGCAAATAACACAGCTGAAAACGCCTATGCCCGGAACAAAACAGGCCGGGCACGGGCGAAAGCAAGATAATGCATTAATATTTGGAGGTGCACAATGTCTCGAATCGGAAAACTTCCGATCACTATCCCTGCCGGAGTGACAATTACGGTTTCTGACGATAATACCGTGACAGTCAAGGGCCCCAAGGGTCAGCTCTCCGAGAAGATCAGCCCCCGCATCAAGGTTTCCATGGATGCAGGCATCCTCAAGGTAGAACGCCCCACCGATGAAAAAGAAGACCGTTCTCTGCACGGACTTTCCCGTACCCTCATCAACAATATGGTCGTCGGTACCACCAAAGGTTTCGAGAAAAAGCTTGAAATCAACGGCACCGGTTACAGGGCTCAGAAGAACGGCAACAAGCTCGTTCTCAATGTCGGTTATTCACACCCTGTTGAATTCGAAGAAGGCGACGGCATTACTTTCGACGTTCCCGCTCCCAACCGTATCACGGTTCAGGGCATCGACAAGCAGAAAGTCGGTCAGATCGCAGCAGACGTCCGCGCGGTTCGTGAGCCTGAACCCTACAAGGGCAAGGGTATCAAGTATGACTATGAAGTCATCATCCGCAAGGAAGGTAAGACCGGTAAATAACAGGAGGAGTATAGCAGTATGATTAGTAAGCTTGATAAGAATGCAAAGCGCAAGGCACGTCATTACCGTACCCGCAGGCATATCATCGGCACACCCGCAAGGCCCCGCCTGAATGTTTACCGCAGCCTGAATCACATCTATGCTCAGGTTATCGATGACTCCATCGGAAACACAATTGCGGCAGCTTCCACCGTTGAAGCATCCGTAAAGGCATTGATCGAAGGCAAAAACAAGAAGGAAGCAGCGTTCATCGTTGGTGAAACCGTTGCAAAGCGCGCACTTGAAAAGGGCGTTGCAAAGGTCGTTTTCGATCGCGGCGGTTATCTTTACACCGGTCGCGTTGCCGAGCTGGCAGCCGGTGCCCGCAAGGCCGGCTTGGATTTCTAATGGAGGTATACTATGCAAAACAGGCGTAATTACACCCCCGGAAGTACCGGAATTCAAAGAAAAGCTCGTCTCCGTCAACCGTGTAGCAAAGGTTGTTAAGGGCGGTAAAATTTTCCGCTTCTCCGCGCTCATCGTTGTCGGCGATGAAAAGGGTCGCGTCGGTGTCGGCATGGGCAAAGCTGCCGAAATTCCCGAAGCGGTTCGCAAGGGCGTTGAGGACGCAAAGCGTCACCTCATCAACGTTCCCATCGTCGGAACCACCATCCCCCACGCTGTTGAAGGCAAGTTCTCCAAGGGTCATGTTCGCATGCTCCCCGCAGAACCCGGTACCGGCGTTATCGCGGGCGGTCCCGTTCGCTGCGTTCTCGAAATGGTCGGCATCAAAGATATCCGCACCAAGAGCTACGGTTCCAACAACCCCGCAAACTGCGTGAAGGCAACCCTTGACGGGCTTGCACAGCTCCGCACCGCAGAGCAGGTTGCGCATCTGCGCGGTAAGAGCGTTGCCGAAATTCTTGACTGATTGGGAGGGAATTATAATGGCAAACCTGAAAGTTACACTCGTTAAGAGCACCATCGGAGCACTGAAAGACCAGCAGGCGACCGTTAAGGCACTCGGTCTTCACAAGCTCAATCACACGGTCATCAAGCCCGATAATGCTTGCATCCGTGGCATGATTTTCAAAGTGAAGCACCTTGTTAAGGTGGAAGAAGTAGACGCATAAGGAGGTTACCGCATGAATCTACATGAGTTAAGACCCGCCGAGGGTTCAACAAGTGCAAGGAAGCGTGTGGGTCGCGGCTCCGGTTCCGGTATCGGCAAAACCGCCGGTTACGGTCACAAGGGTCAGAAGGCTCGCAGCGGAAGCAAGAAGAACGGCTTTGAAGGCGGTCAGATGCCTCTGCCCCGTCGTCTCCCGAAGAGAGGCTTCCACAACAACTTCATGAAAGTTTATTCCGTTGTCAACATCGAGGCTCTCAACCGCTTCGAGAATGGCACTGTAATCACCGCTGAGCTCCTCAAAGCAGAGGGCATCATCAGCAAAATCGAGAAGGACGGCCTCAAGGTTCTGGGCCGTGGCGAGCTTACACAGCGCCTTACTGTCAAGGCGGCGAAGGTATCAAATTCAGCCCGTGAAGCTATCGTTGCGGTGGGCGGAACTGTAGAGGTGCCGAATGTTTAAGACTATCATCAATGCTTGGAAAGTCAAGGACATCCGCACCAAGATGCTCTACACTCTGCTCTTGATCGTTGTCTACAGACTCGGCTCCTTCATCCCCGTTCCCAGTGTAAACGGTGAAAAACTCGGAGAGTTGATTGCAAGCTATGACTTCCTCAGCTTCCTCAACCTCTTCTCCGGCGGTTCTCTGAACAATTTCTCACTCTTTGCAATGGGTATCTCGCCCTACATCACGGCGTCGATTATTCTTCAGCTCCTCACCATTGCATTCCCCTCCCTTGAGAAACTTTCCAAGGAAGAGGACGGCAGGGAAAAGATCGAGAAAATCACCCGTATCGTGGGCGTCGTTCTCGCTCTTATCCAGTCCGTAAGCATTGTTGTCGGTCTCAACAGCGCAAACGGCGATCTCATCAAAAAGATCACCATCTTCGGCACAAGCGGCTTCGGCACATTCATGAACGGCTTTATGCCCTATGTTATCACGGGCATCTGCTGCACCGCAGGTACTGCGTTCCTGATGTGGATGGGTGAGCGCATCACCGAAAAGGGCATCGGCAACGGCGTTTCAATTTTGATCTTTGCATCCATTGTTTCCTCCGTTCCCAATGTTGTTATCAACCTTATCAACGGTACTTTCCACATTATTCCGACCACTAACGGTCTTGCGTACAAGTGGTGGTACGGAATCGTGGTTATCCTTGTGGTTCTTATCCTCACCGTTGGTATCGTTACCGTTGAAAAGGCGGTTCGCCGCATTCCCGTTCAGTACGCAAAGCGCGTTGTCGGCAGGAAACTCTACGGCGGACAGTCCACGCATATCCCTCTCAAGGCGAATGCAAACGGCGTTATGCCCCTGATCTTCGCTATGACGATTCTTCAGGTTCCCGGCATGATCGGTCAGTTCTGGCCCAAGGGCAAGTTCTATACCTTTGTAAGCACTTACCTCAGCCCGGCAACCACGAATATCGCCGGCATAATCATTTACTATGTGCTTTATGCCATCATGATCGTGGCTTCGCCTACTTCTACTCCTCCATCACCTTCAACCCTGTTGAGATTTCCAAAAATCTCCAGCAGAACGGCGGATTTATTCCCGGTATTCGTCCCGGTCGTCCCACTTCGGACTACCTCCAGAAGAAGTGCAGCCGCCTGACAATGTTCGGCGCACTCTTCCTGATGATTATCGCAATCATCCCCACTCTGCTCCTGAAGGTGCTGAACATCACCGTGCTGTCTGCTTTCGGCCCGACGAGCATTCTGATTATGATCAGTGTGTCCATCGAAATTGCCGACCAGCTTGACTCGCTGATGATCATGAGGAACCATAAGGGCTTCCTCAACTAATCTCACAGGATTATATTGACCCGATGTTTGTCCAAGGGATATTGGCTGCGTTGCTTCTATCCCTTGGATTAAACTGCGTATTAGAGACAAATTGACGGAGGTTTTTAAAACCGATATTTATGAAGCTGATACTTTTAGGTCCGCCCGCCGCCGGCAAAGGAACACAGGCGGAATGCATCGCCGAACGCTACTCTCTTGCCCATATTTCAACCGGGGATATGCTCCGCGCCGAAATCAGCAAAAAAACGCCGCTCGGCTTGCGCGCTAAGGCTCTTATCGACGACGGCAACCTTGTTCCGGACGAGATAATTAATGAAATGGTGCTCTCACGCATACAGCACGAGGATTGCAGCATCGGCTTTTTGCTGGACGGTTATCCGCGAACCATTGCGCAGGCGGAGACGCTTGCCGGTGCGGTCAATATCGATGCAGTGATTGACATCAATGTTGACAGTGATATCCTTATCGAGAGAGTTTCCTCACGGCGCGTCTGCCCGAAATGCAATCACTCCCAGTGTGTCAGCGCGGCTGATACTGCCGCCGGCAAACCGGAATTGTGTGCAAAGTGCGGAGCAGAACTTATCAGACGGCCGGATGATAATCCGGAGAGTATGCGGCACAGGCTCGAAGTCTACTATGACAGAACCTTCCCGCTTATCAACTTCTATCGCGAAAAAGGTCTTCTCGTTCCCATCGACGGCGCAATGAGCATCGGCGATGTTTCGAACCGGATCTTTGCGGCGCTCGATCCGATATTCGAGAAGAATAAAAAAGCTTAAATCCAACGGACGAAATGCCTCGGCAGGGGCTGCTGCGTATTTCCGAAAATCGACGCTTCGGAGTTCAGGAGAAAAGAATGAGTGACGGAAAAATTACAATTAAATCAGAATCCCAGCGTGCGCTCATGCGCGCTGCGGGTGAGCTGACGGGCAGAACGCTTAACTATATCGAAGCGCTTATTAAACCGGGAATTTCAACAAAGGAATTGGATGAAGCGGCAGAGGAGTTTATTCGAAGCCACGGTGCTGTTCCGTCATTCCTGAATTACGAGGGCTTCCCGGCAAGCATCTGCACTTCGGTCAATGACAGGATCGTGCACGGCATTCCGAGCAGGCATGACCGTCTGCGTGACGGCGACATTATCAGCGTTGACTGCGGCGCGCTGCTTAACGGCTTCCATGGGGATGCCGCAAGGACTTTTCTTGTCGGCAATGTTGCTCCCGAGGTCGCGAAGCTTGTTCAGGTCACAAAAGAGTGTTTCTTTAAGGGCCTTGAACAGGCCGTTGTCGGGAATCATATTTCCGATATCGGACGGGCAATTCAGCAGCACGCCGAGTCACATGGCTACGGTGTCGTTCGTGAGCTCGTCGGTCACGGCATCGGCATGAATATGCATGAAGCTCCCGAGGTTCCGAATTATGTTATTCCGCATTTCGGACGGGGAGCAAGACTCGTGCCCGGCATGGCGATCGCGATTGAACCGATGATAAATCTCGGCACAAGACGCATTCATGTTCTCGATGACGGGTGGACCTGCGTCACTGCCGACGGCAAGCCGAGTGCGCATTATGAAAACACAATTTTTATTTCGGAAAACGGTCCGGAAGTGTTGACAAACCCAGAATAATGTGCTACAATGTTAAGGTTGCGACTTATGGATAAAAAAGGGTGTCGAAACACAGAAAAACCCGAAGAATTCTGTAAATTCGCCGAAGAGGACGTTTTGTCCTCCGAAAGTGAAACAGCGACCCGGGGCAGTATGACTGAGAATGACATTCCCGTCTTGCAGAAATGCATTACGAGGGATGAGATTATTCTCGGTCAAATAGTAATTTCGAACGCAGGGCATGACAGGGATAGTCATCTTGTTGTCATAGGACACGAGGGCGAAAATTTCGTTTTCGTTGCCGACGGCAGGCTGCGAACGGTTGAAAAGCCCAAAAGGAAGAAGCTCAGGCACGTTTTGCGGACAGATATATATTCCCCGAAAATCTCAAAAAAGATTTTGCAGGGCATGCCCGTGACGAATGCGGAGCTGAGGAAAATCATTGCCGAGTTTAAACAGTCGGCAGGCGGCGAATCAGGTGCGGCGGAATGAATGCGGATAATGCTCTTCACAAACCGCAGCAAACAAGAATTTGCCGAAATGAGTACCGCATTTTGCAAGGAGGATTTGAATGTCTAAGCAGGACGTAATCGAAGTTGCGGGTGTTGTCACGGATTCATACCCGAATGCGATGTTTGAGGTTACTCTCGAAAACGGTCACAAAATTTTGGCGACCATATCCGGCAAGCTCAGGATGAATTACATTCGAGTCCTGACGGGCGACAAGGTAACCGTTGAGCTTTCGCCCTATGACCTGACGAGAGGTCGCATCACATGGCGCGCAAAGAACTGACGTTCTGTGTGCAGCTAAAATGCCAAATTTTCACAGGAGGAAGCAACAATGAAAGTAAGGCCTTCAGTAAAACCGATGTGCGAGAAGTGCAAGATCATTAAGCGCAAGGGTCGCGTTATGGTCATCTGCGAGAATCCTCGTCACAAGCAAAAGCAGGGCTGATTTGGCTTGAATTGAGCGGAGCGGCAACACGGACGCTGACTGCGGCGGCAATGCGCCGCGAAGGCTCGGAACGCAAAAGCTCGATGAATGCGGAATCCCCGAAATGCAGCCGGTCTGCGGAACCAACCCGCCGCAGCCCGAAGGGTAAAGCGAATGCAGGCGTTCGCTGAAGTCCCTAAACAAATGCACGGAAAGCGCTTCCGAAAGACGCTGCCCGCTTTGTGAAGTTCATCACATGCGGCAGCGGCGGAAACATTCAGGAGGCTCCGGCGAAACAGCAGTATGGTTCTTGCCTATCAGCATCAGGCAAACCGTCACCGGATCACTGCCGGTGCGGCTGCCCAATCTCAAATGAAGCCAAGGTTGCGTTGGCTGCAGTTGAGATTGGGAACCGGCAGACACAAAGAATAACCCCTAAAAAACCAAACTACGGAGGTAAACATTCTATATGGCGCGTATAAGCGGCGTAGACCTGCCCAGGGAAAAAAGAGTTGAGATCGGGCTGACCTATATCTACGGTATCGGTCGCAGCACCGCTCAGAACATCCTTCGCGAGACCGGCGTTAACCCCGACATCAGGGTCAAGGATCTGTCCGAATCGGATGTTAACAAATTGAGAGAGTACATTGATCATCACTGCAAGGTAGAGGGCGACCTCAGGCGTGAAGTCTCCATGAACATCAAGAGGCTCATCGAAGTCGGCTGCTATCGCGGCGTTCGTCACCGCAAGGGCTTGCCCGTTCGCGGTCAGAGCACGAAGCAGAACGCACGCACCCGCAAGGGTCCCAAGCGTTCCGCCGGTAAGGCTAAGAAATAATCAAGGAGGAGAATTGAGCAATGGCAAGGTCAACAAAGACTACAAAGAAGCTTGCTTCCCGCAAGCGTCGTGAACGCAAGAACATTGAGCGCGGTCAGGTTCACATTCGTTCTTCCTTCAATAACACCCTCGTAACCGTTACCGATCTTAACGGCAACGCAATCTCTTGGGCATCCGCAGGCGGCCTCGGCTTCCGCGGTTCCCGTAAGAGCACTCCGTTTGCCGCACAGATGGCAGCGGAAACCGCAGCAAAAGCTCAATGGAACACGGCATGCGTATCGTTGAAGTTTACGTCAAGGGCCCCGGCGCAGGTCGTGAATCTGCAATCCGCGCGCTCCAGGCTGCAGGTCTTGAAGTCAACATGATCAAGGACGTCACCCCCATTCCTCATAATGGCTGCCGTCCTCCCAAGCGTAGAAGAGTATAAGGAGAGCAAACGATTATGGCAAGATATACTGATTCCGTTTGCAGACAGTGCCGCAGGGAAGGCACCAAACTGTTTCTTAAAGGCGATCGCTGCTACAACGAAGCAAAGTGCGCTGTTATGAAGCGTCACACTCCTCCGGGACAGCACGGTCAGGCAAGGGCTCGCAAGGCTTCCGAATACGGCACCCAGCTCCGTGAAAAGCAGAAATGCCGCAGAGCATACGGTGTTCTCGAGTCCCAGTTCCGCAAGTACTATGATATGGCAACGAACATGCAGGGCGTTACCGGCGAAAATATGCTGTGCCTGCTTGAGCGTCGCCTTGACAATGTTGTTTATCGCCTCGGTCTCGGCGCAAGCCGTGCACAGCTCGCCAGTGGATCACCCATGGTCACATCCTCGTTGACGGCCATAAGGTTGACATCCCCTCTTACCTCGTAAAGCCCGGCCAGAAGATCAGCGTTCTTTCAAAGAGCTTTGATGTTGAATTCTTCAAGGGCGTGAGGGAACAGGGTGCCGATAAGCCCATTCCCAAGTGGCTTGAGCTTGATGCGGCAAACCTCAGCGGTACAGTGGCAGCAATGCCCCAGCGTGATGATATCGACCTCACCATTGAGGAACACCTCATTGTTGAGTTCTATTCAAGGTAATCATCACGGCTACCCTGATCTATCAGTTACTTTTTTTCAAGAGAGGGGAGAGATTTGATGTTTGAAATTGAAAGACCTAAGATCGAGTGCAAGGAGCTGAACGACTACTACGGATGCTTCGTTGTTGAACCGCTTGAGCGCGGCTTCGGCACAACTCTCGGCAACTGCCTGCGCAGAGTTCTTTTGAGCTCAATGCCGGGCGCGGCTGCTTCTTCCGTCAAGATTGACGGTGTGCTTCACGAGTTTTCAACCATTCCCGGCGTTAAGGAAGACGTTACGGAAATCATCCTTAACATTAAGGAACTTCGTGTGAGATTGCTCGGCGAAAGCAGCAGCGTGCATGTAGTCATCGACGCCAAGGGCGAAGGCAAAGTTTTTGCAGGAGATATTATCCACGATGCCGATGTTGAAATCATCAATCCCGATTTGCACATCGCAACGCTTTCCGAGGGTGCAAACCTCTATATGGACATTGTTCTTGAAAAAGGCAAAGGCTATGTTTCTGCCGAAAAGAACAAAAAACCGAACATGCCCATCGGCGTGATCGCGATTGACTCCATATTCACCCCCATCACCAAAGTCAACTTCCGCGTTGAAGATACTCGTGTCGGTCAGGTTACCGACTACGACAAGCTCACGCTTCAGGTCTGGACAGACGGAAGCATCCGCCCCGAAGAGGCAGTCGGCATTTCTTCAAGGATCATGTTCGACCACCTTTCACTGTTCACGAACCTTACCGAAGGTGTGCAGAACATTGAAATTGTCGGCGATGAAGAGCCTGACGGCAAAGAAAAGATATACGATATGGCGATCGAAGAACTCGATCTCTCGGTTCGTTCGTATAACTGCCTCAAACGTGCCGGCATCAACACCGTTGCGGAGCTCGTTGAACGCGACGAGGAGGAAATGATGAAGGTGCGCAACCTCGGCAGAAAATCTCTCGAGGAAGTGCAGCTCAAACTTGCTGCGCTGGGTCTCTCTCTGCGCGAAAGCGAAGAATAATTCGCAAGCTGATATGATCAACGATAGCATCAGCGATTTTAATAGGAGGAAATAATATGCCTAACCGTAAGCTTAATAAAGCCACCGACCAGCGTGACGCAATGCTTCGCAACATGGTAACTGCATTCCTTTGGAACGGCAAGCTCGTGACCACCGAATCGCGCGCAAAGGAAGTTCGTCCCATTGCGGAGAAGCTCATCACCCTGGCAGTGTCCGAATATAAAAATACCGAAACCGTCACCAAGACGAAGATTGAAACCAACGACAAAGAGCAAACCACTCGAACCGAAGTCGAGAAGGTTATCGATAAGCCCTCAAAGCTCCACGCCCGCAGGCAGATCATGGCTTACCTTTATGACATTCCCCTCACCAGGGAGTCCAAGGAAAGTGCAAAGGATTTCCGCAAACGCGTTCGTGAAACTCCTCATCCCGTTGTTGAGAAGCTCTTCCGTGAACTCGCTCCCAAATATGACGGTGTAAATGGCGGCTATGTTCGCATTTACAAGCTCGGACCCCGTCGCGGCGATGGTGCGGAAGTTTGCATGCTCGAGCTCAAATAATCGTTTGGGTTACACTCTGTTCAATTGAATATTTGCGGGGAATGTGATTGTACGTTTTCCGTGAATTCGGCGGGATGCCGGGCTTTTGTCCGGCATCCTCTTTTCGTTTATGCATACAATTCAATGCATATGCAGTCGGCGTCCCGATTTTGAAATAAACAAATTTTTTTGAAAACCGTGTCAAAAAGCCGCTGCTTTTGCTTTACATACACGATTCAATCTGTTAAAATAAAAGGTGCGACATAAATAACTTACTGCACATGCAAGAGCAGGTGTGCGTTTTTGGCTGTCGTGCAGCATACGGCTGCATCGGCGGAGTATAAAGCACAGCACAGAAAGGAAAGAGCAAGTGGATACCGAATTCGCAGTCCGCATGGTTGACATAACCAAGCATTTCGGCACAATAACTGCAAACAAAAACGTTTCTTTGGACATTCGCAAGGGAGAGATTCTATCCCTTTTGGGTGAAAACGGAAGCGGCAAAACGACTCTGATGAATATGCTTTCCGGCATTTATTACCCGGACGGCGGCAGTATCTATGTGAACGGAACGCGTGTTGATATTCGCTCTCCAAAGGATGCGTTTAAGCTTCATATCGGCATGATTCATCAGCATTTTAAGCTTGTTGACGTTTTTACGGCAACGGAAAACGTTAAACTGGGCCTAAAAGACAGTATATCCGCTGTGCGCAAAAGCATTGTTGAAATCTGCAAAAAATACTCATTTGCAGTCGATCCGGACAAAAAGGTCTATGAAATGTCCGTTTCGGAAAAACAAACACTTGAAATCGTTAAGGTGCTTTATCGCGGAGCGGATATTCTTATTCTTGACGAACCGACTGCCGTTCTGACGCCGCAGGAAACCGAGGCGTTGTTTAAAGTTATGCGTGCAATGAAGGCGGACGGAAAAAGCATTGTTATCATCACACACAAATTACACGAAGTCTTGGAAATTTCGGATAGAGTTGCCGTTTTGCGCAAGGGCGAATACATCGGCGAGGTTGAAACTTCAAAAACCGATGCTCAAAGCCTTTCGGATATGATGGTCGGTCATACCGTAACATTGAATATCGATCGTCCTGAAGTCGGCTATTCTGTCCCGCGTCTCTTTGTAAAGAATCTGACCGTTAAGGATAATCTCGGAGTCACGAGACTCGACAATGTAAGCTTTACGGCCAACAGCGGCGAAATTCTTGGTGTTGCGGGCATCAGCGGAAGCGGGCAAAAGGAACTGCTTGAAGCAATTGCGGGACTTTGCAGGACTGAACCCGGTTCTTCCGTTATGTATGTTAATCCGCGCAACGATGAAGAGGAGGAACTCTGCGGTCTGTCGCCGGAACTTATTCGCGACCTCGGGGTAAGCCTTGCATTCGTGCCGGAGGACAGGCTCGGAATGGGTCTTGTCGGCAGCATGAATATACCCGATAACATGATGCTGCGCAGTTATAAGGACGGAAAAAGCTGCTTTGCGGACAGAAAAAAACCGCGTGAGCTTGCGCAGAAGGTCGTTGACGAACTTGGCGTTCTGACTCCGGATCTTGATACACCGATAAGAAAGCTTTCCGGCGGCAACGTGCAAAAAATTCTTGTCGGACGCGAACTTTCGTTTAACCCGTCGCTCCTTATGGCGGCTTATGTTGTTCGCGGACTGGATATCAACACGTCCTATGCAATCTACGGGCTGCTGAACGATCTTAAGAAAAAGGGCGGCGCAGTCATTTTTGTCGGTGAAGACCTCGACGTTTTGCTTGAGCTTTGCGACAGGATACTTGTGCTTTGCGGCGGCAGGGTCAGCGGAATTGTTGATGCAAGAAAGACTCAAAAGAACGAAGTCGGACTTTTGATGACAAACCTTGGCTCGGCCGACAGCTCAGCCGAGTGATCCGGGCAAAAAGATAACGAAAGGCAGGAAAACAGAATGCTCCGTATTCAAAAGAGAACCGCGCTGCCGGTTTGGAAGAGTTGGCTTATTCGTGCGATTGCAATAATTATCGCGCTCGTTCTTAACGGCGTGCTTATTTACGGGCTTACAAAAATGAACCCTGTGAAGGTGTATGCCACAATGTTCAACGGTGTTTTCGGCACTGAAAGAAGAATCTGGAACACGATTCGCGATATTTCAATGCTGCTGTGCATCGGAATCGGACTTGCCCCCGCATTTAAAATGAAATTCTGGAATATCGGCGCGGAGGGCCAGATCTTGCTCGGCGGCATTGCAGCTGCGGCGTGCATGATGTATTTTGACAGTCTGCCGAACGGACTGCTGCTTGTTGTGATGTTCCTTGCGGCGGCAGCGGCGGGCGGATTCTGGGCGTTCATTCCCGGAATTTCAAAAGCAAAGTTGAACACAAACGAAACTCTGTTCACGCTGATGATGAACTATATTGCAATTCAGCTTACGTCATTCTTCGTTACTTTTTGGGAGAATTCCTATGGTTCCAACATCGTCGGAACGATCAACCTTGAATCACACAAGGGATGGTTCCCGGACGTTTTCGGGCAGATGTACGGACTTAATGTCATTATCGTTGCGGTTCTTGCCGTAACAATGTACTTCTATCTTAAAAGCACAAAGCACGGGTTTGAAATTGCTGTTGTCGGCGAGAGCCACGACACGGCGCGGTATGCTGCAATCAATGTTCCTGCCGTAACCGTCCGCACGGTCACACTTTCCGGCGCAGTATGCGGCATTGCCGGTTTTCTTGCGGTTGCGGGACAGGGACACACGATTTCAACGAACACGGCGGGCGGACGCGGCTATGTGGCAATTATCGTTGCATGGCTTGCAAAGTTTAACACGCTTGTGATGATTCTTGTTTCCTTCCTTATCGTTTTCCTCGAAATGGGCGCACGCGAAATAGCGTCAAAGTTCAACATCAGCGATAATCTTTCGCAGGTCAGCACGGGTATCATCCTTTTCTTCATCCTCGGAAGTGAATTTTTCATCAATTACAAGGTTGCTTTGCGTGAGAAGGACGGCGCAAAGCAGTCGGCGGAATGAGCCGCGCGGAGCAGACACGGCAATAAAAACTGAAAGGGCAAAACAAAATGAAACAATTGATTATGCTAATCCAGGCGGCCGTATCGTTCGGCACGGTCATAATGTTCGGCTCCGCAGGCGAGATTCTGACGGAAAAATCCGGCAACCTTAATCTTGGTGTTCCGGGCATGATGTATCTCGGCGGCATTGCAAGCCTTGCGGGTTCGTTTTTCTATGAACGTGCCTGTGATGCAGCAGGCAAAGTTCCGAGTTCGTTCATGCTGATTCTGATCGCGCTTGTGTGTGCCTTTGTAGCGGCAGCAGCGGGCGGATTCATTTTCAGCTTTCTCACAACAACTCTGCGTACGAATCAAAACGTCACGGGTTTGACGCTTTCGATTTTCGGAGCGGGCATCGCAAATTTCTTCGGAGGTTCCCTCAACAAGCTTGCAGGCGGTGTCGGTCAGATAAGCGTTGAAAGAACCAGCAGACTCTTCCGCGCAGAGGTTTTCGGTTGGCTGCCGCTTCCCGAAACTTTGAAGCAGATGTTCTTTGATTACGGTTTTATGGTTTACGCCGCAATCATAATTGCAATACTTGTTCAAATCTTCCTCAAACGCACCAATCGCGGACTCAATCTCAGGTCCGTTGGTGAAAGCCCTGCAACAGCGGATGCTGCCGGTATAAATGTCACCCGTTACAAGTATCTTGCAACCTGTATCGGCGGCGGAATAACCGGGCTCGGCGGCGTTTACTATGTTATGGACTACATCAAGGGAACATGGGCAAACGACGGAACGATTGAAAACCTTGGCTGGCTTGCGGTTGCGCTCGTTATTTTTGCAACATGGAAACCCACCCGTGCAATATGGGGCTCCTATCTTTTCGGAATCTTTTTCTGGGCATACCTTCTGATCGCTTCCGGATTGACAAGGCGGTCACAGGAGTTGTTCAGGATGCTGCCCTATATCGTTACAATAATCGTACTCATTATTGTTTCGCTGCGCAGGAAAAAGGAGGACCAGCCCCCGGCAGCCCTCGGCCTGTCTTATTTCCGTGAGGAACGTTGAAAAATGCATTCAATTACACAAAATTAAAAGTATAAGTTCGGGAGTTTTCGGAATGAATGACTTTGAGCCGAAAATTCCCGAATTTCTGCGGCAGAGCGTCACTCGGTTCGATTTTGGATTTTACTGAAAATATTCACATTTTGTACATAAATTGAGCGGAATTATCGTTGATTTTTGCGCATAGGTTTGGCATAATAAGGTAAAGATCGGCGGTTTTGACGTCCGAATGACGGTGAGCGGGTCTTCTGCCGTGCAGCTGCGGCAAAAAGTTAAAACAAAAAGAAAAACAAGATGGAACGGAGAAAAACAATGGGATTCAAAAATGACAGCGTATACAGAACGAGACGGATACTCTGCCTTGTTATTTTTGTTCTGCTGCTTTCAATTATTGTTGTGTGCATATCGCTCGCCTGCCGCGGAACATGTGCAAACCACGGCGATTCGCACGGCCCGGTGAGCGCGACGCCGTCCGCAGTGAGCACATTTACGCCGCAGCCGGAGACACCCACCGCAACTCAAGCGGCAGAAACCCCGGCTCCTTCCGACGGAATCCCGCTCGTCGTTACGGAAGGCGACATGAGTGCCGTCATGGCAAGACTGGAGCAGCTTAAAACACTTCCTTCGGACAAAACGATCATCCTGCTTGACGTTGGACACGGCGGATTTGACCCCGGTTCGATCGGACCTGATACGGGAGTTCATGAAGATGAACTGAACCTTCAGGTTGCACGGTTCGTTGCACAAAAATTAGGCGAAAAAGGTTACTATGTCTTTATGACGCGCATGGGCTCATATGCCGTTGCGGACACCAAAAACGAGGATATGCGCCTGCGCAAAGAGTTCATGAAACTCGATATTTTCGATGCTGCAATCAGTATTCACATGAATTCGTACCCGGACGATCGCAGCGTTGACGGCACACGGCTCTTCTACTACAAAGAGGGCACGAAAGGACAGACGCTTGCAACAATTATCCTTGACGAAATCTGCAAAGCAACGGGGCAGCGCAATCGCGGGACAAACAGCGGAGATTTGATGGTTGTACGCGAGCCTGTCGCGCCGAGCGCACTCGTTGAATGCGGATTCATTTCCAATGCAAACGAGGAGCGTTTGCTCGCAAATCCAAATTATCAGGAAAAGCTTGCTCAGGCGGTCGCAGACGGTGTTGAAAAGTTCTTTAACTCCGACAATTGAGCCCTGTAATGCAGATATTGCTGAAATGAGAAAGAATCACGAAAAATCCGCGCAGAAAAAACTGTGCGGATTTTTTGATTAAGTCACGTTTATAACACTTTATTCCACAAAATTCGTCCCGTACCGCCATTTTTTGCCAAATTTGCAAATGGCGAAAAACAAACACAATCAAAAAGCAATTGCTAAGCCGAGTTGAAAACGAAAACTAACAGAATAAAAACAAAATTAATATTGCAATACGAGAATAAATAGTAAAATCGAAACGGAAAACACTGTCGTTTTATCCCGCTGCAACCGGATTGAAAATGCGGTGAAATCAACAAATTTTGCGATTCGGGTTGCATTTTTTGAGATATGTGTTATAATGTATACGATGCGTTGAGTAAGGGGTGCGACCAGGGGCACGGAGCAGCGCATCAAAAAGCACAAACGGCTGACGGCTGAGTCGCCGCCGAAAACGAAGTCCCCGCTTTTGTGCGATCGGGCGGGGAGCCGCAGGCATCGGGCGCACGGTGCAAACGGCAAACCAAATGCATTTGTTAGAAAGACAGATGGGAAGGAGGCAGTATGAAAAAGCTGTTATCGGAAGCAGCAATTCGTGCAAAACGTATTTTTCTTGCAATCGCATCATTCTTCAGCACATTGTGGGCAAAGGTTCTTTCAACATTCCGAAAGAGCAAAAACGCTGAAGCAAAAACAACGTATTCACTCAACAACAAAAGCTCCGCGGGAGGAGCGGGCAAACATGTTTCCGCCGCAGGAGGCAAGGTGCTTTCATTCTTTAAGAGACTGCCTGCTCTTGCAGTGAAATACAGGCTTGCGGTATCATGTATCATGGTCGTCATAATCGGTGCAATCGTTATCGGCGTTGCGCTGGGCGGCAAATCTTCAAAAACTTTCAAGGGCGATCAGCAGGCTCTGCACTCGAGTGACAACCCGGCGGCGGTCACCCAATCCCCTCAGAACACCGAACCGGGATCCACCGATGACCCCGGTGCAGCGACGGAGCAGCCCGGCGAGACCGACCCGGCCGAAACCACGACACCCCAGACAACGCATAACATCTATATCACTCCCGTGCCGATCGTTTCAATGCGTCCCGTTGACGAAACAAAGGATGTTGCGAAAGCAGGAGAACACAACGATGTGATTCCGGATGTTCAGGAAAGGCTCATGATCCTTTGGTACATGGATCAGGATGAACCCACGGATTATTTCGGAAATATAACAAAAAATGCATTGCGCACATTCCAGCGCAGGAACGAACTTGAGGTCACGGGCAGGCTTGATCCCGCAACATACGAACTGCTTATGTCGAATGATGCAAAGGCATACCTCTGCATGATCGGCGATTCGGGACAGGATGTTGTTGCTGTCAAGCAAAGACTTTACGAACTCGGCTATGTCGATACGGAGGACGGCGGGTTTGACGAAGCTATGGAAGCCGGCGTAAAGGAATTCCAGGCGGCAAACAATCTTTCCGTTGACGGAAAAGTCGGAAGAAACACAAAAGAAGCTCTTTATAACCCGGAATGTGTGCCGAAAGCGTTTAACATCGGTGATTCGGGCGACAACATCCTGCTCTATCAGAACAGGCTTCAAAAACTCGGTTATCTCACAACGGAGCCCGACGGCATCTACGGAACCGATACTCAGATGGCGGTTCGCAGGTTCCAAGAGCAGAATTCGCTTATTGCGGACGGCTATCTCGGACCTATCACGAGGGATACGCTGATGAGCGATGACGCAGTCGGCAATGCGCTCAGCTACTCCATGCACGGGTCGGATGTTAAAAATGTTCAGCAGAGACTGTATGAGCTTAACTATCTCCGCGCAAAGAATATCAACAGCTACTACACAAGCCTTACCGAAAAAGCCGTGAAGCTTTTCCAAAAAAATAATGGACTTACCGTTGACGGCAAAGTCGGAAGGCATACCATGAACGTTCTGTTTTCCGATGATGCGGTGCGCGCCTCCTCCCCGGTAACGGATGGCGGAACCCGGCGGCGGCGGTGGCGGCGGCGGCGGAAGCAATCCTACGCCCAAGCCTTCCGATCCCGATCCGGATCCCGATCCCGGTGAAGGCGCAAGTGAGCGTATCGACAGGTTTATCCGCATTGCGCGGAGCAAACTCGGTTGTCGCTACGTTCGCGGCGGAAAAGGGCCGAACGTGTTTGACTGCTCCGGTTTTGTATACTGGTGCATCAACAAGGCAGGCATTTCGCAGGGCTACATGACGAGTTACATGTGGCGCAGCTGCACCCGCTATCAGCGCAACAACAATATCAACAACGTCAAACGTGGAGATGTAATCGTTTATTACGGTCACGTTGCAATATGCAGCGGCAAGTGGACAATGATCGATGCATCGCAGTCCAACGGCAGGATCGTTGAACGCTCGTTCAATTCCAACTATTGGCACCGCAACTTCATCTGCTCATTCCGCATATTCAGATAATATCGGAAAAGCAGTCGAACAGAAAATTTAACTTCATAAGGCGGAGCGGTGAATGCATTGCTCCGCCGATTTCTTTTGCGGCAAAAAAACACTTGCAATTATCCTTCGAATGCTGCATAATGAAAAGCGCAAAGAAACAACACAAAAAGGCATGAAGCAGCCGACGGTGCATAAAGGCAACGACATATAAGTGCCGACGGCATATGCCGATGCAAAAAAGAACGGACAGCGAATGACTATGAAAAAAGAAAGCAGACGCAATATTTCAAAAAAAACGGTTTATTTCGGCATTGTTTTCACAGCGGCGGGTTTTGCTTTGCTTGCTGTGCTTTTTGCGATGACGGGCAAACAAAACTCAACCATGAGCAGGCTTCGGGCGGAAAGGGAGGAACAGCAGCGCAAACTTCAGGAAGCCGAAATTCAGCAGGAGGGGCTTGAAGAGCTGAATGCATACATTTCGAGCAGTGAATTCCTGATAAGATACATGCGCGAAACGCAAGGATATATGCTGGACGGAGATATAAGGTTTGATGTTGATGATCCGAATGCAATTATCACAACATCGGTGCCGATTTCAAGCGCACCGGTCTCTGCCGACGCTCACGATACGCCGGAACCTGCGGAGCCGACAGCAGAACCCTGAAGAGGCGCAATCTGCGAATACAATCTGCACAGGAGTGAAAAAATGACGGATACTTACATAAAAAAAGACATTGTCGGTGGAGCGGATCCCGTTGCGGTTATCGATATAGGTTCAAACTCAATCAGATATGCGGCGGGCAGGAACGGAAAAAAACTCGTAATAACAACGCGTCTCGGCTCAGGCCTTGCACAAACCGGGCGGCTTGATGAGGAACGAATGGAAAAGAGCATTTCCGTAATTTCAGCTTTGGCATCGAATGCCCGTCATTCGGGATATATTCCTTTCGCCTATGCGACAAGTGCGGTCCGCGATGCATCGAACAAAGCTGAATTTGTAAACAGATTAAAGCAAAAATGCGGTATCACGGTCGATGTTTTAAGCGGAGAAAGAGAGGCACAGTATGCGTTTGAAGCGGCATGTAATTCTTCCGACGGGTGCAGCGCACTCATTGATATCGGCGGCGCGTCAATGCAGATTGCGGAGGCAAAAAGCAAGGTGAGTTATCCGATAGGCTGCGTTCGCGGAAAAGATATTGCGCTGCAAAACAGCGGCAAAACGGACTGCGATGATGATTTTGAAGCGCAGCGTACCGCAATAAACCGATATATGGATGAAATAATTGGCATATCGAACCGACGACTCGGAAAATGTGCGGGAATCGGCGGAACAATAACCACTCTTGCTGCTCTTTCGCTCGGTATGCGTGAATATGACCGCGATGAAATTGAAAAGGCTGTTCTTAACAAGTCAGAGGTTGAACAGCTGATTGTAGGATTGAGCACAATGGGCACGGAAAGAAAACTGAATCCGCTGCTCAGAGAGAGGCACGACGTCATAATGTACGGGGCGGCTGTTCTGGCACATGCAATGGAGCTGTTCGGGATTGAAGAGGTTCATGCCCGTGATCGTGACGGATTGGACGGGTACATGCAGTATGTGACGGAGCATTTGCTCTGACGGAAACTGCCGAAGGTTGTGCCAAAAAAATAAGCGAAAAAAAGAAAAGCACTGCTCGGGGAGGATTGAATAATGAGACTGATTATAGCGTCAAACAATAAAAATAAGATTCGCGAGATTAAAGAGATACTCGGTGACAAATTTGAAGAAATTGTTTCAATGAGAGAAGCGGGCATTGAACTCGATGTTGAAGAGGATGCGGATTCGTTCATCGGCAATGCACGCAAAAAAGCGGAGGAAACAGCGAAACTTTGCCCGCAGGATGCCGTGCTTGCGGATGATTCGGGGCTTTGTGTCGATGCTCTGAACGGCGCACCGGGAGTGTATTCGGCAAGATTTGCCGGTGAGGGGCATGATGACGCCGCAAACAGGGCAAAGCTTTTTGCCGAACTTCGGGATGTTCCCACCGAAAGAAGAACTGCGCATTTTGCATGTGCATGGTGCTTGTGCGTCCGGGAGAGCCCAATATTGAGGTTGTCGGAAGGGTTGACGGCCGCATTCTGTTCGAAGAGCGCGGTGAAAACGGTTTCGGATATGATAATATGTTTTTGTATGAACCGTTCGGCCTGAGTTTTGCGGAAATCGATGCCGAACGCAAGAACGGCGTCAGCCACAGGCGCAGAGCGTTGGAACTGGTGCTCGATGCGCTGAAAAAACAGTAATCGTTTCAGCAGAAGATACAGGGTAAAAAACAAAGCAAAAAACAAATGCCTCCGCGGAATGCGGCGGACTCGGGGAGCGCGTACGAAAGATGAAAGTTGCAGTTGTCAGCGATACACACGGCTGCCTGTCCATGCTTGACAGGTGCATTAAACTCGCAGGTCAGGTTGATGTGTGGTGTCATTTGGGGGATTTGACTTCGGATGCCGAAGCGCTCATGAGCAGAACGAATGCGAAGGTTTATGCGGTGCGCGGGAATTGCGATTATTTCGGAGGTTCGGCGCAAAGATACGAGAGCGAAGCCGTTGTTGAGCTTGGCGGAGCAAGAATCCTGATGATGCACGGCCATACGCACGGAGTCAGCCCGTATTCGTATGACAAAGCTGCATACAGGGCGGAGGAACTGCATTGCTCCGTGCTGCTGTTCGGACACACGCATATTTCAATCGTGAACAATGACGGGAGAGTGCTTGCGGTGAATCCGGGCAGCCCGTCCTGTCCGCGCGGAGGCAGAAGTCCCTCGTTTGCTCTGCTCGAAATCGAGAACGGCGATGTGCGGGCGGAAATTATAACAATATGAAAATTTACGCCGAATTTATTTCGAGAAAACGAAAAAGGAAAAACATACCAAAATACTCGGAATTTAAGGAGGCGCGGTATTTTAAACTACAAACAGGACAAAAAATAAATATATTATTGAACCCCGCAGAACGGCAAATGCCGATTTGCGGTTTTTTTGTCTGAATTTCGGGCATTTGAAGCCCGTTTTTTGCCGCAGCAAGCAAATTTTCGGGAAAAACACGCACGCGAACAAGCTCGAATTATAAAAAGTATAATATCGATATTTCTTTCGCCTGCTTGCAAAAAGCATGGTTGCGTGTTATAATCACAATTGGCATAGGCGAATGCAAAAAATGAAAGTATTTGCCGTTCGTGCCGATTTATATCGAAGTCATACAATGAATGAGTATAGATTCGAAAGGAGCAATCACAGTCAATGTATAAGATTACGCTGAGAAAAGAACTCAATCCGACCGTCACCATGATGGAAATCGAAGCTCCCCTCGTGGCGAAAAAGGCAGAACCCGGTCAGTTCATCATTCTGCGCGTCAACGAAGACGGCGAGAGAATCCCCCTGACCATTGCGGGTTATGACAGAGAAAAGGGCACAGTAAGAATCATTTTCCAGATTGTCGGTGCAACAACAACTCTGCTCAATGCAAAAAAAGAAGGCGAATACATTCAGGATTTCGTCGGTCCCCTTGGCGTTGCAACCCATATCGAAGGGCTGAAGCGCGTTTGCATCGTCGGCGGCGGCGTGGGCTGCGCAATCGCTCTGCCCATTGCACAGAAGCTGCACGAAATGGGCTGCGAGGTAACAAGCGTTATCGGTTTCCGCAGCAAGGATCTGCTGATTCTTGAAGATGAGTTCAAAGCTGCTTCCGACAGGCTCTTTGTTATGACAGACGATGGTTCTTACGGCAGGCACGGCAATGTTTGCGTACCTCTCAACGAAATGTTCGCAAACGGCGAAAAATTCGATGAAGTTATCACCATCGGCCCGTTGATCATGATGAAATTCGTTGTTGCAGCCGTCAAGCCCACGGGCATTCCCTGCACGGTTTCAATGAACCCGATAATGATCGACGGCACAGGCATGTGCGGCGGCTGCCGCCTCACCCTGCACAGGGACGGCGAGCGCATCACAAAGTTCGCATGTGTTGACGGCCCCGACTTCAACGGCTATGAAGTTGATTTTGACGAAGCAATGAGCAGGGGTGCGATGTATCGCGATTTCGAACGCCATGCGCTCGAAGAAACCTGCAATCTTCTCAACAAGGAGGTAAAATAATATGCCTAACATGAGCCCCAAAAAGAACGAAATGCCCACCCAGGCACCCGAAGTACGTGCGCACAACTTCAACGAGGTTGCAACCGGCTATTCCGAAGAGACCGCGCTTGACGAGGCGCTCCGCTGTCTCAACTGCCCGAAGATGCCCTGCGTCAGCGGCTGCCCGGTCAACATCCATATCCCCGAGTTTATCGCAAAGATTCGCGAGAACGATTTCGAGGGCGCATATCAGGTCATTCAGCAGACCTCCTCTTTGCCCGCAGTCTGCGGCAGGGTATGTCCTCAGGAACTCCAGTGCGAAAGCAAGTGCGTTCGCGGCATCAAAGGCGAACCCGTCGGCATCGGCAGACTTGAACGCTTTGTTGCAGATTGGCACAATGCACATTCTTCCGAAGCTCCCAAAGCTGCGCCTTCCAACGGCCACCGCGTTGCAGTTGTAGGTTCCGGCCCCTCCGGCCTTACCTGCGCGGGCGACCTTGCCAAGAAGGGCTATAAAGTCACCGTTTACGAAGCTTTGCACACCGCAGGCGGTGTTCTTGTTTACGGTATTCCCGAATTCCGTCTGCCCAAGGCAATTGTTCAGAAGGAAGTTGACAACCTGACCGCCATGGGCGTTGATATGGAAACCAACACCGTTATCGGCAAGACTCTCACCATTGACGAGCTGTTCGAACAGGGCTTTGAAGCTGTTTTTGTCGGTTCCGGTGCAGGCCTTCCCAACTTCATGAACATCCCCGGTGAGGCATACAAAGGCGTTTACTCCGCAAACGAATTCCTGACCCGCAGCAACCTCATGAAGGCATACAAGGCTGATCCCGTGACCCCCATCATGAAGGGCGGAAACGTTGCGGTCGTCGGCGGCGGCAACGTTGCAATGGATGCTGCAAGGACTGCGCTGCGCCTCGGTGCGGACAAGGTCTATATCGTTTATCGCCGCTCCCTTGAGGAACTTCCCGCTCGCCGTGAGGAAGTTGAACACGCAATGGAAGAGGGCATTGAATTCAAACTGCTCAACAATCCCGTTGAGATTCTCGGTTACAACAACCCCGATGACAAGCGCGATCCCAAGAACGGTTTCGTCACCGGCATGAAGTGCATCCGCATGGAACTCGGCGAACCCGATGAAAAGGGCCGCCGCCGTCCCGTTCCCGTGCCCGGCAGCGAGTTTGTGCTTGATGTCAACACCGTTATCATCGCAATCGGCACCAGCCCCAACCCTCTCATCAAGTCCACCACCAAGGGTCTTGAGGTAAACAAAAAGGGCGGAATTGTTGTTGAAGAAGGAACAGGTCTCACAAGCCGCGAAGGCGTTTACGCCGGCGGTGATGCCGTTACCGGTGCCGCAACCGTTATTTCCGCAATGGGTGCGGGCAAGGCGGCTGCAAAGGCGATCGACGAGTATCTCAGCAATAAATAATCGATTTAAAGCAGCAGTTTCGGCATAAAAACCGAAATTCGGCAATGAAAAAGATACTTGGCACAGTATCAATTTGATACGGTATCAAATACGCTCCGCTGTCCGAAATACGGCGGCGGAGCGCGGAAAAACAAAACCGAACAAAAACAATTTGCAGATTAAATCTCTGCCGACCGAAAAGCTTTGCGCGCGCATCATGCGTGCGGCATCGGTTCGGCTCGGGAGACCTGCAGGGACTTTCCGGGCTTTTGTTTTTCAAAGGGATTTAAAAACAAATTTGTTTCAAAACAAAATCGGCAGTTTCCGAAATTACGCGGAAACAGCGGTTTCAAAATATCTATTTTAATAAGGAGACGGAAAATGAACAAAGAGTTCGATTACAACGTGCTCGATGAAATTCTGAAAGAACACAATTACGATGAATCCCACACCGTTACCATTCTTCAGGAAGTTCAGGCACACTACAGCTACCTGCCCAAGGAAGCTTTCCCTTATCTTGCGGAAAAGCTCGGCGTACCCGAGGCAAAGATTTACGGCGTTGCAACATTCTATGAGAATTTCTCCCTTGAACCCAAGGGCACGAATATCATTCGCTGCTGCGACGGCACGGCTTGCCACGTTCGCCATTCTACCGAAGTTCTTGACTATCTGCGCAAGGAACTCGGCCTTTCCGCAACGAAGAGAACAACGGATGACCTTAAATTCACCGTTGAAACAGTTTCATGTCTCGGCGCATGCGGTCTTGCACCGGTCATCACCGTAAACGGCAAAGTCTATTCCCAGATGACAAAGGAAAAGGCAGCCGAAGTCCTTAAGGAACTCAGGGAGGAGAATTAACATGCTTAAAAACAGGCAGGATCTTATCGCGCTTCGCGAGGGCTGCATGGCTGCGGCTCAGCTCCAGAAAAGAAGGATTCTTGTTTGCGCCGGCACGGGCTGCGTATCCAGCGGCTCATTGAAGATCTTTGACAGGCTCAAAGAACTCATCGAAGCAAACGGCATCAGCTGCCCCGTCGAACTCAAGGTTGAACCCCATGAACCCGGCATCCATGGCGGCGAGTGTGCATGTCACGCTCAGGCAGAAAATGCCGATAACAGCATCGCAATGAAAAAGAGCGGCTGCCACGGCTTCTGCGAAATGGGTCCCCTTGTTCGCATCGAACCCGAGGGATACCTCTACACCAAAGTCCAGCTTTCCGATTGCGAAGAAATCGTTGAAAAAACGATTCTCAACAACGAGCCCATCGACAGGCTTGCATATAAGCGCAACGGCGAAATCTACAGGAAACAGGAAGAAATTCCCTTCTACAAAAACCAGACCCGCATCGTTCTTGAACACTGCGGCCACATTGATGCACTTTCCGTCAAGGAATATCTCAGCATCGGCGGTTACACCGCTTTTGAAAAGGCTCTGTTTGACATGACTCCCGATGATATCGTTAACGAAATCTCCGAGTCCAAGCTCCGCGGCAGAGGCGGCGGCGGCTTCCCCACCGGCAAAAAGTGGGCACAGGTCAAAGCACAGAAAGCCGAACAGAAATACGTTGTCTGCAACGGCGACGAGGGCGACCCCGGCGCATTCATGGACAGGAGCATCATGGAAGGCGACCCGCACCGTATGCTCGAAGGTATGATGATCGCAGCAGTTGCCTGCGGCGCAACCGAAGGTTATATCTATGTCCGTGCCGAATACCCCCTTGCGGTATTCAGACTCCGCACCGCAATCGAACAGGCAAAGGAAATCGGCCTGCTCGGCAAGAACATTCTCGGCAGCGGCTTTGATTTCGATCTCCATATCAACCAGGGCGCAGGCGCATTCGTTTGCGGCGAAGGTTCCGCATTGACCGCTTCCATCGAAGGCAAGCGCGGTATGCCCCGCACCAAGCCCCCGCGCACCGTTGAACACGGTCTGTTCGAAATGCCCACCGTTCTCAACAACGTTGAAACCTATGCAAACGTTCCTTCCATCATCTCCAAGGGCGCAAAGTGGTTCTGCACCATCGGTACCGAATCCAGCCCCGGCACGAAGGCGTTCGCAATCACCGGCAATATTGCAAACACCGGTCTTATCGAAGTCCCCATGGGCACCACTCTGCGCGAAGTCGTCTATACTGTCGGCGGCGGTATGCGCGGCGAAGGTCAATTTAAAGCCGTTCAGATCGGCGGTCCTTCCGGCGGCTGTCTGACCGAAAAAGATCTTGACCTGCCCCTTGATTTCGACTCCCTCAAAAAAGTCGGCGCAATGATCGGTTCCGGCGGCCTTGTCGTCATGAACGACAAAACCTGCATGGTCGAAGTTGCACGCTTCTTCATGCACTTCACCCAGAACGAATCCTGCGGCAAGTGCACCCCCTGCCGTGAAGGCACCAAGCGTATGCTTGAGATTCTTGAGCGCATCGTTCACGGCAAGGGCGAAGAAGGCGACATCGAGCTGCTGCTCGAACTTGCGGACACCGTATCTTCCACCGCTCTTTGCGGTCTCGGAAAATCCGCACCCAACCCCGTCGTCAGCACGATTAAAAACTTCCGCGACGAATACGAAGCGCATATTTTCGAAAAACGCTGCCCCACCGGCAACTGCGCAAGGCTGAAGAGAATCGTGATCGATCCCGCAGTCTGCAAAGGCTGCTCCAAGTGCGCAAGGCAGTGCCCCGCAGGCGCGATCAGCGGCGAGCTTAAGAGCCCGTTCCATATTGACCTTACAAAGTGTCTCCGCTGCGGCGCATGTATCACCGCCTGCCCGTTCCACGCAATCAGGGAGGAATAAACAATGGAAAAGAAATTTATGTATGTTGACGACATCGCCGTTGAGCTTAACGGCGAGAAGAACGTCCTTGAAGTTATCCGCAAGGCGGGCATTGACATGCCCACACTTTGCTACCACCCCGAGCTGTCCATCTACGGCGCATGCCGTATGTGCATGTTTGAAAATGAGCGCGGCGGTCTTGATGCTGCATGTTCCGCACAGCCCCGTGCCGGCATGAAGGTTTATACAAACACCGAAAGGCTCCGCAAGTATCGCAAGAATATCATCGAGCTGCTGCTTGCAAACCATTGCCGCGACTGCAACACCTGCGAAAAGAACGGAAACTGCAAACTCCAGCAGCTTGCAAAGCGTTACGATGTTCGCACCGTTCGTTTCCCCAACACCGCAAAGACCTATGTTGACGATTCTTCCGTAAGCATCACCCGCGATGCAAGCAAGTGCATCCTCTGCGGTCAGTGCGTCCGTATGTGCAACGAGATTCAGTCCGTCGGCGCGATCCACTATGCGCACCGCGGCTCTCATATGCTCATCAGCACCGCCTTTGAACGTCCCATTGCCGAAACCGTATGCGTTGGCTGCGGTCAGTGCGCGGCAGTCTGCCCCGTCGGTGCAATCACCATCAAGCAGGATACCGCAAAGGTTTGGAAGGCGATCGCCGATAAGAACCTTGTTGTAACGGCGCAGGTTGCTCCCGCCGTCCGCGTTGCGATCGGCAAGGAACTCAACATGCCCGAAGGAACCGATGTCATGGGCAAACTCGTTGCCGCAATGCATCGCATGGGTATCGACAAGGTATACGACACATCCGTAAGTGCCGACCTCACCATCCTTGAAGAAACCGCAGAATTTGTTGAACATCTCGGCAAAAATACCGGAATGCCCCTGTTCACTTCCTGCTGCCCCGGCTGGATTCAGTTGCAGAGAAGAAGCATCCCGAAATCATGCCCTATATCTCCACCTGCAAATCCCCGATGCAGATGCTTTCCGCGCTCATCGTCGAGCAGCAGAAGGATTGCGAAAAGAAACATTTCAACATCGCCGTAATGCCTTGCACCGGCAAAAAATTCGAGGCTGCACGCAGCGAATTCACCCATGACGGCAAGCCCGATGTTGATGCTGTTATCACAACTCAGGAGCTCATCCACATGATCAGGACTGCCGGCATCGAATTCGATACCGTTGTTCCCGAAGCTATCGATGCACCTTTCGGCATGTTCTCCGGTGCAGGCGTCATTTTCGGCGCAACCGGCGGCGTTACCGAGGCTGTTCTCCGCAGAGTTTCCGATGACAAGTCCATCAATGCAATCCGCAGCATCGGCAATTGCGGCGTTCGCGGCACCGAAGGCGTGAAGGAATTCACCGTTCCCTTCAACGGCGGCGAACTGCGCATTGCGGTCGTAAGCGGTCTCGGCAATGCCGAGAAGCTTATCAAGCAGCTTCTTGCAAAAGAAGTCAGCTTTGACTTTGTTGAAGTTATGGCGTGCCCGGGCGGCTGCGTAAACGGCGGCGGTCAGCCTGTTACCCTCGAAAATGCAAAGAAAGTCAGGGCGGACGGTCTGTATTCTTCCGATATGACCAACACGCTTAAGACTTCCGACACCAACCCCCTCATGGATAAGCTCTATGCCGATTATGTCAAGGGCAGGAACCATGAGATGCTCCACGTTCACTATAAACATAACTGAGTCATTGTGCACGGTTTGCGCATGAGTCGGTAACGTAGGAAGTGAATTTCACAGAAATTAACTTTCACAGAAATTGACTTTTCATAGAAACAGACTTTCACTCCGTCCGAATTTGATTTCGGACGGAGTGAATTTATTGCCCGGAGTGAGCTTTTTATGAGAAACGGGCTGCTTAAAGTTCTTATTCTGCTCGATGATACCGGAATTCGTGAGTTAGAAGTGCTGAAACGAACTTTCAGGGTAATGTAAAATAATAAACAGAGCAGAAGGGACAGTTCGCTGTCCTTTTTTGCATTTTTGATGAAGACGGGGGTTGAAAAAACAACTTGAATGGTATAATATAAAGAACAGAAAATACTCGGACGGAGGTAATTCCGAAATGAAATTAGCCAAAGAAAACTTCATGCTTTTTAACGATAATTGGGCACTTGTCACAGCGGGCAGCCTGACGCATTACAACACGATGACGATAAGCTGGGGCAGTCTCGGCTGCATATGGAACGGTGAGGATTCGGCGCGCCCGATAGTTTCCGTTTATGTCAAACCCTGCCGCTATACGCATGATTTCATTGAAAAAAACGAAATTTTTACGGTCACATTCTTTGATAAGAAATATAAGCCCGATCTTGGTATTCTCGGCAGAGAGTCCGGACGCGACGGCGATAAAGTTGCAAAAACGTCACTCACTCCGATTGCGGTTGGCGGCAGTGTCGGCTTCAGGGAAGCGGACACAACAATAGTTTGCAGAAAAATATATAAACAGGATTTTGATACCGCAAACATGCCGAAGTCGGTGATTGAGGCTTATTATCAGACCGAAGCACCGCACACGATGTATATGGGTGAGGTGCTTGAAATAATCGAAAAGAAATAAGAAACATACGGATAAGGACAGAGCTGCTCTGCAATAATATCTGCGCCGGCAACCGCGGCGATACTAGTCATGAAAGAAAGAATTGCTGATAAGGATTGGAATTTTACACCGCTTGCACATGAATACTTTCATCGCGGCGGAAAAACGGGAGTGCTGCTTCTGCATGGCTTCACAGGCACTCCCGCAAACATGCATTCAATTTGGAAATGTCTTGAAGCCGACGAACAGGAATGCCGCTTGAATACAGCGGTCGAAAATGAAAACGGATACACAATTTACGCTCCGTTGCTGTCGGGTCATGGGACAAATCTGCGGAACATGCGGAAATCATGCGCACGGGAATGGATAGATGACGCGTTAAAGGCTTATGACCGATTGACTGCGGCGGGATGCGAAAAAATCTATGTCGCCGGGTTAAGCATGGGCGGACTGCTTGCTGCAATTGTTGCTTCCGAAAGACGAGTTGACGGCGTAATTATGATCTGCGCACCGGCGAAGATGAAGCTTTATCTGCATATTTGCAGATTTATTTCGCTTGCGGTGCCTTATATTATAACGGGTGAACCTCACTGGCAGGAGGATGAGGAAGCGCAAACTTATATGGGCATGGCCACAGCAAGAATTTCCGATTTGAATAAAATACGCCGCCGTGCAAACAAGGCTGTTTCAAAAATAACCGCACCGCTGCTCGTAATTCAGTCGCGAGAGGATAATAAGGTTGCGCACGGCAGCGCAGAACGGATTCTTCGGAGTGCAGAATCAGCTAAAATTGCGGAAGCTGTGTTTTTTTCGGGTGCGAAGCACGGAATAACATACAGCAACAAGAGGGGTGAGGCGGCCGAATGTGTAAAAAACTTCATTGCAGCGCAAGAGTCAGCGGAATAAAAATGCACATTTCGAGTGAAACCGACTGTGCCGAATTTGCAAAAAAAAGCGGAATTTGCGAATATACTTTTTAATATAATGAATGGAAAGAGGACAAAAAGGGGTTATAAATGTCGAAAGGGAA
>ENA-OQCO01000291-OQCO01000291.1-human-gut-metagenome-genome-assembly--contig:-NODE-291-length-29237-cov-1.579457_pt1 | contig 29237 bp, 33 predicted proteins | sample MGYA00242500_ERZ504582 | MGnify/ENA primary metagenome ERZ504582 (study PRJEB26092, sample SAMD00036346) | human gut metagenome | host: Homo sapiens | study: EMG produced TPA metagenomics assembly of... | reverse complement strand
TTTTGGCCGCGATTTTGCTATAATAAATAAATTCGGGAGTTAGCGAGGCACATATTAATGATATTAAAACAGACAGAATGATCATTCGTGATTTACTATGAATGATATAAACGATATGCAGGATATTTTGGGCGATGCTGAAACAATGAAAAACTGCGAGCCCGCATATACGATTGAGAAAACGGCTGATTTTTTGCAAAAATTCTGCATAGAAAAAAAGGGGGCTGTTGCTGCGATACGCAAAGACACCGCCAAAGTGATTGGATATATTCTCTTCAACGAGTTCAATGACGGCGTATATGAAATCGGATGGTTTTTCAACAGGGCTTTCTGGAGACAGGGGTTCGCTTATGAATCCTGCAAAGCAGTCATTGACTATGCTTTTGATAAGATGAATGCACATAAAGTGTTTGCCGAAACAATCGACGGAATGAAATCCGTTAATCTTATGAAAAAGCTGGGGATGAAAGCGGAAGGAATTCAAAGAAGCCAAACGAAAGACAGCGCTGGAAACTGGGCGGATGTATACTTTTATGGACTCCTTTCAGAAGATAGACAGTAACGCAAATTCCAGTTTGCCGAATCCGCAGCGCAAACTCTGCGCCACGATAATCAAAGAATAGCGTTTTTTCGAAAACCGAACAATTTGCATAGAAAACCCGCTGAAATCATAAGATTTCAGCGGGTTTTCTGGTCCGAGTGACTGGTTTCGAACCAGCGGCCTCGTGGTCCCAAACATGAACCGAAAACTTTTTTTGGACGTTTCCGATGATTTTTCATCATTTCTGCTCGTATTCCGTTACTATCGTGACATCTTTTGGAGCCCCCATTTCCGCCTGTTCCGCGCGCGTCTGTAGTAATCCATGTGGTCAAAAACGCTTCCCGCTCAAAAGAACGGGAAGCGTTTCTGCATTTATCATCTGTCCTTATCCGAAGAAATACTGGTTCATATCTGAGACACTGCCATCCTTATCGCAGAACCACTCGTAATCAGAGCGGCATCCACGGCAGTGAGCGATCACATCGAACCCACCAGGTGAATGCCAGCTGTCGGCAATACTCATGACTTCCAATGGTTTTCCGCAGGTCGGGCAAGGTCTGATTTTCCTTGCCTGACGAGCGGCGCGATCTCTCTGCTCTGTTTCAAGTGCATCTAAAAGGTCCTGCCAAAGATCTGAATTCGCCCCGTGCTCTGCGTAGTCTTCAAGATACTGCCGAATATCATTGGCAGCCAGCGTGAGAAATTTATCATCCAGAAGCTGAAGATGACGTTTGATATAATCAGCGACCACCGATGGCATATGGGTTTTCCTGCCCATCGCATACCGCATTGCCGACAGCAGGATCAGCCGAAAGTCAGAATCGGAAATTGGGGCAAGCATATCCTGTGGAAAAAGCAAAAACTCCTTGCCATTATTCATGAATACACGCAGCGGTCGCTGTTCCTCTGCCACAAGATTCAAAAGACTGTTTGCCTGATCTTTCAGGTCATCAACGCTGATTGACGCATAGCCCTGAAAGGGACTGCTTTCATAGTTCATCCTCTAACCTCCGTTCAATTCGTCCTCGCTATAAGGTGTAGGCATTGTAGCTCTGATTGCCCGAAGGTTCAAGTGTTTTGTTCGCAGAGGCTAAGAGACCCAATGATATTCCGCTGAGAACCGCAGATCAAATTCTGCATCGCAATAAGCAAAGAATACTCATCTCCCACAGTATACAGCAATCGCCTTAGATACGAATGTCGCTGTGCCTTCGCCGCCGGCCTTGTCGATATTCTCGCGGAAACGCTCGTCGGTGACATACATCTCACCCAGCCCCGCCAGAATATCAGGTGTACAGGTGTAGAAATGGTCGGTGATAAACTGCTGCAGCTTGCGGATTGCGGTCTGCACCTCCGGGGCGGCGGGGGCAAGTTTTTTCAGCTTGCCCAGCTCTGCAAACCGCGCCATCAACTCGGCGAAGTCACCGGCAGAGCCATTTTCCTCGCGCTGCTGATATTCCCGATACGCGGCTGTGCCGCCCCACTTTTCCTTGACCTCGGCGGCGAAACGTGCCTGCTCGGTCTTGTCAAATGCATCAAATTTCATAGGTGTCACTCCTGTTTTCAAAGTCTCACGGGCGAGGGCGATGAGTTTTCCAAGCTGCTTTCGCCGCAGTTCCAGCAGTTTGATCTGGTCCTCCAGCGCGGCAGCCTGGTCAAAGTTCGGATCATCTAAGATCCGTTTGATATCCTTGAGCGGAAATTCCAACTCCCGAAACAGCAGAATCGATTGCAGCCGTGCCAGTGCTGTATCGTCATACAGCCGATAACCCGCTTCAGTAAGCGCAGTGGGCGGCAGCAAGTCAATAGCGTCGTAATGGTGCAGCGTCCGGACAGTGACACCGGCAGCTGCTGACTTCGTGAATGGTCATCATGGCAATCCCTCCTCCGTGTGAGTTTAGCATACACTATGACGTAACGGGAGAGTCAAGAGGAAAAACGATTTTTATGAGTTTCATTGCAGCTAAAATTGTACACACGCTTTGTTTCCTTGCTTTCCGCACCAAAACATGCTATCATACAAATAACGATAAATAACGCCGTCAAGTGTTGAAATTAGCCTTGGCAGTATAGCTGTGATGAATTGAATGCTCTGCCAAGCTGCAGAGCATTTTTGCATATCGTCACACAGAGAACTGTATTCGAGAGGAAATGAGTATGGCAAGAATTATTCGGAACGCAATCAGATGCAAGAAATGTGGAGATATTATCGAGAGCAAAACTGTTCATGATTTCAAATTTTGCAGCTGCGGGGCATGCGCCGTGGATGGTGGTCACGACTATCTCCGCAGGTGCGGCAATCTTGAAGATTGGGAGGAACTGTCCAAAGCTGAAAAAGTGGAGGACGATAACAGATTGGCTTGATTCTGGATTTAGGGGCTGGCGCTGCCCGCTTTTAATTAGAGTTTGCTGGAGCGTAATATAAAATGGAGAGGAGCGGCTTTTCGTGTATTATTCTGAACTTGTGAAAAAGGCGTGCGTGATCATGTATGATGCCCACAAAGAGGATAAGGATAAAGGCGGATATCCGTATGTGTTCCATCCGTTTTACCTGGCGACTCAGATGGATGACGAAGACTCCACCTGCGCAGCGCTGCTGCATGATGTAGTTGAAGATCATGGTTCCAGATATTCGTTTGCATATCTAGAACAAGCTGGGTTCCCGGAAGCTGTCATACATGCGCTTCATCTGTTGACGCATACGACCGGTGTGCCCTATATGGACTATGTCAAGGAACTGGCAAAAGACCCGATTGCCAGAAAAGTCAAGTTGGCAGACCTCAAGCACAATCTGGATGCCAGAAGACTGAACGCAGCGCGACCGAGAAAATATGACCTGTATTTGCAGGCAATTCGTTATCTGGAAGAAATAGAACAGAAACCCGACGTGAAATAAGACAGGAACGTAAAAACATGACCTTTATCTGTTACCCCAAATGCACCACTTGCCAGAAAGCAAAAAAGTGGCTGGATGAAAACCAAATTGCCTATAATTTTCGTGACATAAAGCTGGAGAATCCGACTTATGACGAACTGTCCGCATGGTATCAGCGCAGCGGGTTACCGCTGAAAAAGTTTTTCAACACCAGCGGTTTACTCTATAAATCAATGAAATTAAGAGACAAACTGCCAAAAATGAGCGAAGATGAAATGTTGAGTCTCCTTGCCACAGACGGCATGCTGGTCAAGCGCCCGCTTCTAGTGGGCGCTGACTTTGTCCTTGTTGGTTTCAAGGAAACAGAGTGGGCGGAGCACCTGAAAAACAAATAAAAGAAGCGTTGAAACAGAGGACATCTGACCGTCCCCGTCAATTTTTTATCAAAGTTTGTGGCGCAATAGACAAAGAATATTCAAGCCTGTATCTGCTGCGTCCAAAGCATCTGGATCGCCAAATCCTGAGTTTCAAATTTTCGTATCATCTGATTCCTTCCTGTTCGCTGTTTTCCTGCGAATTTTGGGCTTTGTCAACTCATAGCTCACGTCCAACAGCAGCTCGATCGTTTCTGCCGGCACGCTGCCGTCCAGCGCGGCCGTGATCCAGCTTGCTTTGTTCATATGGTACGCCGGAAAAATGCCGGTCTCGCCGCGCAGCGATGCAATCAGAATCGGATCGCACTTGAAATTGACGATATCGAGCTTCTCCGTTCCTGCAAGCCCCAGCTTGTCCCGCGGCACTTCCATGACCAACGCAAACCATTTCCGGTTGCCCGCATGACGGAACACAGCCGCCCGCGGCGTGTCTGCCCACGGATAATCCGGTTGTGTAGCGTAGTAGTCAGAATATAGACTTCTAATTCCTCACGATTCATTGCAGACCTCACAGCGCCTCAAAGTGATACCTCGGCTGTCCGACGCTCTTTTTGCCGTACTCGATCGCGCTGACCGGGCAGTAGCAGATGCAAGCCATGCAGTGGGTGCAGTTCTTGCCCCAAACCGGCTTGCCGTCTTTCAGCGTGACGTTGTTCATCGGACAGCGCTTCGCGCACTGCCCGCAGCCGATGCAGGTGTCCGAGACAGTAAAAGCATCCGCTTTGACGCAGAATTTATAGAAAATCAGGTTGACCGGCCCGCTCATAAAGCGGTCGTAGAGATTGTTCCGCGTCGGCGCAAACGGTTGATTGCTCTGAATTGACGCGATGACGCAGTCGATATTCGGTTCGGTCTTGGCGACGATTTCCCGCGCTTCGTCCGCCTGCGGTGCGGAGAACATCGCAATGTAGTTCTCCGGCATGACGATCTGTGCCGTGCCCATGCAGGAAAGTCTCTTTTCCGTACAGAGTTCGCGATTGTACTTGTCGGCGTTGCCGATCTCGCTGCCGCAGGTCATGACGAACCACACCTGCTTCGCGCCGCGCAGTTCCGTTTTCCGAAGCCAGTCGCGCACGACGCGCGGAATGCGCCACGCGTAAGTTGGCGTGACAATAATAACCCGCTCGCCGGTTTCAACGGGCGAAGTGTCGGAAGCTTGATGCGGTCGTTCAGATTCACAAGCGCATCGCCCAGCGCGTCTGCGATTCGCTTGGCGACATATTTGCTGTTTCCAGTGCCGGAAAAATACAAAATCATATCAAAATCCCCTCACAATGGTCAATTTCATGCTGAATGATCTGCGCCGCCCAGCCGGTGAACGTCTTGATGCGCGTCTGGAACTGCTCGTTCTGCCACTGCACCTTGATGGTTTGAAACCGCTTCGTTTTCCGTGTGCCGGTCAGGGACAAGCATCCCTCCTCCGCGTCATAGGCGCGGATTTTTTGACGATCACGGGGTTGAACATGACCATGTATATGCCGTCATTGTCGAAAGCAATAATGCGCTTGTTGACACCAATCATATTCGCCGCCATGCCCACGCAGCCGTCCTTGTGCGCGGCCAGCGTGTCCAATAAGTCCTGCGCAATTTCAAGATCGGATGCCGTCGCGGGTTCCGCCTTTTGGGATAGGAAAAATTCGTCTTTGCATATTTCACGGATCATAGCTAAACCCCCACTGCGTTTTTTCTTATTGTAGCAGAGAAATGGGAAAGGCTCAACTGCATTTGTGGGCGTTTGGTAAAGACGCTTATAAATGTTTGCTTATTCGGTACGAATAGCATATGATTTTCGCGCAGTAAACAGCATGATTCATGCGTCTTGTGAGATGCAGAATTTGCGCGGCAATAAACAAAGATAAGGGTGAATTTGAAAAGCAATCTGCGAAATAAAAATCGTTCGTTTTTTATCATTTCCTTGCATTTTCCATTCTGTTTTTGATACAATAAAATACAACGCTGCGAAGCGCTGTTGTTAGACTTGGCAGCTTTGCGCAAAAGTGTTCTGCCAAGCAGCAGAGCACTTTTTTTATCTGGAGGAATCGAACTATGGCTGTGAGCTACAAAAAGCTTTGGAAACTGCTGATTGACAAGGATATGAAAAAGAAAGATCTGTGCGCGAAAGCGGGCATTAGCCCGGCGTCCGTCACGAAAATGGGTCGAAATGGTCATGTTACGACGGAAATACTTTTGAAAATTTGCACGGCGCTGGACTGCGGCGTGGAAGATATTATGGAAATTGTGCCGGATTCGAGTGAAAACACATGATCAAGTCCGCTTTATGGGACAGCCAATATGATATGATAACAATGAGCTTGGGAGACCGGCTCAGATGGAGAAGCGAATGGAACGATCTCTGATTTATAACGGAACGATTACGGCGGAACAGTTCCTCTTCTATGAAATCCGCATTGCATCGAAATATTACCTCGACGGGACATCCGTGGAGGACGCTATCGAAGAAATCAAAAAGAACAATCTGTTTCAGTACCCAACCGAGCGGCTTGTCGCCCGCATGGTGCGAAGCTGCTACAAGCGGTTGGACGCTTTAGACGATGAACAACTCCGGCAGGATTATCATCGGCTCCGGCTGAGATTGCAAAGCAGATCAACCTCTATGCCATGATGCGATACAACCGCGTTGTCTGGGACTTCATGGTCGGCGTGATCGGAGAAAAGTTCCGGAGTCAGGACTTCGAGTTTTCGCGGAAAGACCTGAATGTCTTCTTCTCCCACTTGCAGGAGCAGAACGACGATATTGCCGGATGGAGCGAGTCCACGGTCAATAAGATCAAGCAAGTGCTGACAAAAGTTCTGGTCGAGGTTGAGATTCTTGACACTTTCAAATCGACGCGGCTCAATCCGCTGTTTCTCTGCGATGAGCTGGAAGAAGGCATTCGCAGAAATAACGATCTCGAAGCACTTGCAGCTTTTAACTGCTTTAGATAGGAGGCTCCGGCATGAGCGACATCAAGCAAGAGTTGGATAGAATCCGTGACAGAATATCCGACCCCAGTTTCCTTGCCAATAAAGGATTAAGCAACGAAGTCGGCATTCATGTGTTCTGCTATGATCCGGCAGATGAGTTGATTGTCAGAGATTTCGTTTCCCGACTGAAAGCGGAGAACGGAACGCCATACCACATCAAGGAATGCGACCTCTATGAGATTTTTCTCAAGCTCTTGGAGGACAAGCGCGTTCTGAAATCCGTGGATGGACTGGAAGAAAAGCGCGGGAAGGAATACCTTCTCAAGCAGCTTCAAAAGATCGCAACGCCGGAAGCACTTTTGGAATACATGAAGTACGAGCCGCATGAATACGGCGATGTTCTTTTCCTGACTGGCGTGGGAAAAATCTTCCCGTTTATGCGCTCTCATAAAATGCTGGACAGTATGCAGCATCTCTTTGAGGACATCCCCATCGTCATGTTTTATCCGGGATCGTTCAACGGGCAAGACCTCGGATTGTTTGGAAAGTTTCTGGACGGACACTACTACCGGGCATTCAACCTTTTGTAATTGGAGGAAGGCACTATGAAAATACAAAGCATGTTCCAAAAGGACATCGACCGTGACATCAACGGCGTTATCAAGGTGTCGCAGGATGACCAGCAGAGTTTGAAGCAGGAACTCAGCGAGTACATAATCACGAAAGAGCTGCGGCGTCATTTCGCCACGTTCTTTGATAACTATGTCAAAGCCATCGACAATCCGACCGACAAGATCGGCGTCTGGATTTCCGGCTTCTTTGGAAGTGGTAAATCTCACTTCCTGAAAATGCTCTCCTACCTTCTCTCCAACAAAGAGGTGGACGGCAAACACGCCTTTGATTACTTTGCGGACAAGTTTGACGATCCGATGATGTATGCGACGGTGCAGAAATGCGTCCGAATCCCCACGGAGTCCATCCTGTTCAACATTGACATCGAAGGACCGATCAACAAGGACAAGACCGCCGTGCTGCGCGTTTTTGCGAAGGTGTTCTATAACCACTGCGGCTTCTATGGCGAAGACCTCAAGGTGGCGAAGCTGGAACGCTTCATTGACAAGCAGGGCAAGACGGACGCTTTCCGCACTGCCTTCAAGGAAGTCAACGGGGACGAGTGGGTCAACGCCCGCGATTCCGCAGCCTTCTTTGAAGACGATGTGGTTGAGGTTTTGCAGTCTGTTCTCGGCATGAGCGAGACGGCAGCCCGCAACTGGTTCAACGGCGAAGAGAACGCCGACATGAGCATCAAGCAGCTCGTCTCCGAGATCAAGGAGTATGTGGACAGTAAGGAAGGAAACTTCCGTCTTCTGTTCTGCGTGGATGAAGTCGGTCAGTACATCGGTGACGATGGCGATCTGATGATGAATCTGCAATCGCTGGTGGAAGAGATTGGTGACAAATGCCGGGGCAAGGTTTGGGTCATGGTCACGAGCCAGGAAGCGATTGATTCTGTCGTGAAAATCACCGGCAATGACTTCTCCAAGATTCAGGGGCGCTTCAACACCCGTCTGAGCCTTTCTTCCTCGTCCGTCGATGAGGTCATCAAAAAGCGTGTTCTGGCGAAGACAGAGGACGCGGATCACCTTCTGCAAATGGAGTATGAGAAAGAGGCTTCGGGTCTCAAGAGCCTGTTTGCCTTCGATAACCCCATCCTCGACATCAAGGGCTTTACCAGCGCGGCAGAGTTCAGCGCGACTTTCCCCTTTGTTCCGTATCAGTTCATCGTCATCCAGAAGGTTCTCGCGGAAATCCGCAAGCACGGCAACTCTGGAAAGCACCTTTCGGGCGGCGAACGCTCCATGCTGTCCGGCTTCCAAGAGGCGGCGCAGAAGGTAGAGAACAAGGACGAGAACGCCCTTGTGCCGTTCTATCAGTTCTATGACACGGTACATACCTTCTTAGAGAGTGCCATCCGCCGGGTCATCGACCGCTGCCAGAATGCGGCGGATGCCCACGACGGCTTGGAGCAGCAGGACGTGAATGTCCTCAAGCTGCTCTACCTTGTCCGCTACATTGAAGATGTCAAGGCGAACATCGAGAACATCGCCATCCTGATGATCGACGATATTCACACGGACAAGATTGCCCTCCGCGCATCCATCACGGCTTCTCTGGAACGCCTTCTGTCTCAGAACTACATTTCCCGCAATGGCGATACCTATGCCTTCCTGACGGATGAGGAACAGGATATTGCCATCGACATCAAGAATACGCCGGTTGACAGCGCACAGATCGTCCAGAGTATTTCTCAGACGGTCTACGGCGAAATCTATCCGGCAAAGAAATATAAATACGGCAAGTATGACTTTGCCTACGATCAGTACGTTGACGAGACGCTGAACGGCGCGTCCACTGGCGGAATGCGGCTTCGCATCGTTACCGTGGCAAGCGACCTCTACGGCGTTGGAGACCAGCGGCTTATCATGGACTCTCAGGTCAACAACGAGGCAATCGTCGTTCTCTCGGCGGACACGCCCTACTTTGATGAGCTGGAACAGGCGATGAAGATCCGCAAGTTTGTCAAGCAGCGGAATGTGTCGCAGATGCCGGAGAGCATCCAGCGGATTATCCGCGACCGCAATGACGAGGCGCGGAAGCTGGAAGGTCACGCGAGAAGCCTGATTGAGAAGGCTATCGTTGAGGGCAAGTTCTATGTTCACGGTGAAATCCTCAACCTGAAATACGGCTCTGCGAAGGACAAGCTGGATGAGGCGATGAAGAGCCTCGTCGAGAGCGTCTATTCCAAGCTCAACATGGTCAATCAGTTTGTGGACAGCGACGCCGATATTCTCGCCATCCTTAACGGCGCATACGAAGAAGTCGGCTTCACCGGACTGGGCGCAAACAACGAAGACGCCCTCAATGAGATCAGTCAGTGGTTGGAGCTGCAAAACCAGAAGATGCTCAAGACCTCGATGGGCGATGTGCAGCGCCGGTATCAGGCGATCCCCTACGGCTGGAAGGAGATCGACATTGCAGCTCTGATTGCCCGTCTGATTGTCCAGCAGAAAATCCAGATCAACTATGGCGGCGCGGTTGTCAGCAAGGAAGAACGCCGCTTGGTGGACTTCTTGCGCAAGAAGACGGAGATCGACAAAGCCATCGTCGCGCGGCGTATTGCCCCCTCCGAAGAGCTGATCCGCAAGAGCGTCAACTTCCTGCGGGACTATCTGGGCGCGATGGACATTCCCTCCGACGAGGACGGGCTGATCCGCTTCGTCCTGAACACCTTTGAAACCAAGCAGAGCCACTATCAGAAGCTCCTTGACGAGTTCTACTCCAAAGAGCGTTACCCCGAAAAGGAAACCGTCACTGCTGCCCGCGACCTGATGAACGATGTTCTGAGCCAGCGTAAGGACAATGTTGCCCTGCTCAAACGGATGGTGCAGCGGCAGGACGATCTTCTCGATTCCGCCGAGGATATGGAAGGCGTGGAGATGTTCTTCAAGGCGCAGCGGACGGTGTTCGACGATGCCAAGAAGCGACTTGCCAGCATTCTCAAGGAAAGAGACTACTTCGCGGCGGACGCAGATACGTTGAACGTCATCAGCACGATGTCCACAATCCTTGCCATGCCAAAGCCCTATTCCCGTATTGGAGAGCTGCCGGAACTTGTCCAGAAGGTCAAGACCGCCTATGACGGCTTGCTGGATATGAAGCGCGAAGAGGTTGCCGAAAACATCCGCCAGTGTATGCAGGATGTTCACCAGCTTGCCAGCGAAGCGCGGGACGCCGGGGCACTGCTCCATCAGGCGGACGATCATTTTGTGAACAAGCGTGAAGCGGCAAAAACTGCGACATCCCTCACCGAGCTGGATGCCATGATCACGCAGCTTCTCAACTATAAGGACACGATCTGCCGCCGCATGGAGGTCATGTCTGCCTCCCGTCAGCAGGAAGCGCAGAAGCCCGCGCCCGCAGCGACCGCAAAGCCCGGAACACCCGCGCCGAAGCCTCCGAAGATCATGACCGTGCGCCGGTATGACCTCTGCTCAGTCAAGCGTCTGCAAAGCAAGGAAGACATTGATAAGTACGTCGAGGCGATCCGTGAAAAGCTCATGAAGACGCTCGAAAGCTGCGACGGTGTGCAGATCAACTAAGGGAGAAATATATGAGATCAGCGCTTTTAATCGGCAACGGATTGAACCGCTGCTATGAAAATGCAATTTCTTGGGATAAGCTTCTGCAAAATATTGCAAATAAGTACACAGTGTCATTCAATGCAAATAATCCATTCCCATTGGAATTTGAGTCCATAGCAAATCAAATTCTTGCTCAAGATAACAGGAAGTCAAAGGATGTATATAGTGAGTTAAAAGGGGAAATTGCGCGAATGGTGTGCGGTCAAATACCGGTCAATGATTCATTACATGAGCTATTTGTCCGAGATATTCCCCTCGACTGTATTCTCACCACCAATTATGACTATATGCTCGAACGGGCATTTTACGGAGACTCCCAGCCAGCGCCAAAAGCTAAAGATAATAGCGAGACAAAATATAGCCTCTTCCGATTTGCAAAATATGCAGAAAAGAGTTTTTATCATATCCACGGAGAAGCAAATTATAGGGAATCACTGTGCCTCGGATATGAGCATTATGCTGCATATCTTGCAAAAATGCGAGAATACTTAAAGGCTAAACCAGAATTAGCGCGAAGAATCTCAGAGTGTGCGCTACCAGAAAAAAGATCATGGATAGATATGTTTTTTACGCATGACATATATATCGTCGGTCTGAAGCTGGATACTAACGAAATTGACCTGTGGTGGCTTCTGACCTATCGTGCATACTTGTACTATTCAAACGATTCGGGTCTTTTGAAAATAATGAAAAACCGTGTGAAGATATTTCTAACACATGATGACCGAAATCAGCAGGAGCTTTTTAATCACCTTCATGTTGAAACCGAGTTTATTGACCCGCACGGGAATTACGAAACCGCATACAGGGAAATTGCCAAGCTCATAGGTCAAGAAGTATTAAAGCGGAAAAATGAGGTGAGGTAAATGAACAAAGGTGCAATTCAGAAGTTTGCGATCTGGGCGCGGAACGAGCTGATCGCGCAGTTCGTTCACGCGTGCCTATCAATATGGAATTGACGAGTCCGGCTTCGGTGACGCTTCTGCGGACACCCTGAATGGGCGGCTGCTGACGGCGGAGGAAAAGTCCCAGCGGCAGGAACTCATCAAGCAGATCAAGGAAAAGGGCTACAAGCAGGTCATGGAAGAGGTTGCCTACACTTGGTTCAACCGCTTTATCGCCCTGCGCTTTATGGAGGTCAATAACTATCTGCCCTCCCATATCCGCGTGTTCTCGGATGCTTCCGGCGCATTCAAGCCGGAGATCCTGAACGACGTGCTGCACCTTGATCTGCCGGGACTGGACAGCGGCAAGGTAGCGGAGTATATCGAGAGCAACGACACCGAAGCCCTCTACCGCTACCTGCTGCTGACACAGTGCAACGCGCTGAACAGTGCGCTTCCTGTCATGTTCGAGCGGATGGGCGGCTACACGGAAATGCTGCTGCCAAACAATATTCTCCGTCAGGACAGCGTTCTTGGTCACATGGTCTCCGACATTCCCGAAGAAGACTGGCAGGATGCCGTCCAGATCATCGGCTGGCTGTATCAGTATTACAACACCGAGCTGAAAGACGATACCTTCGCCCAGCTCAAGAAGAATGTCAAGATCACGAAGGAGCGCATCCCTGCCGCAACGCAGCTTTTCACCCCGGACTGGATCGTCCGCTACATGGTGGAAAACTCCCTCGGCAGACTTTGGCTGGAAGGGCACCCCAATGACGAGCTGCGGGGCGGCTGGAAATACTATCTGGACGAAGCCAAGCAGGAGCCGGATGTGGAAGCGCAGCTTGCCAAGCTCCGCGAGGAATACAAGACTATAAAGCCGGAAGAGATCAAGGTCATCGACCCCTGCATGGGCAGCGGGCATATTCTGGTGTATGCCTTCGATGTGCTGATGCAGATTTATACCTCTGCCGGTTGGGATCAGCGCGAGGCGGCGCAGAGCATCCTCAAGAATAATCTCTTTGGGTTAGACATTGATGACCGCGCGGCGCAGCTTGCCTATTTTGGGGTCATGATGAAAGCGCGGCAGTATGACCGGCGTTTGCTCACGCGCGGGATTCAACCCCATATATACGCTTTTGCGGAGAGCAACACCATTACAACCGCGCCGCTTCACGATATGGGTATTACACTTTCGCAGGATGAGTATGATACTGCCGTGAAACAGGTGTTACGTCTGTTGGATGAATTGCGGGATGCAAAGGAGTACGGCAGTATTTTGCCGGTAACGCCTTGCGACTGGGATTTGCTGAGGCGTTTCGCAGTCCCGAGGACAGAAGATGAGGGCGGGCAGCAGTTGTTGGGAATCCACGGTGAGCAGATTGCTGCGCCGCTTCTGCAAAGACTTATCAATATTGGCGAAGCACTATCTCAGCAGTACGATGTGGTGGTGACGAATCCGCCGTATATGGCAGTCAGCAACGCCGGGGCAAAGGTCAACGACTATGTAAAGAAGAACTTCCCGGACAGCAAAGCGGATCTGTTCGCCGTGTTTATTGAACGCTGCGGGCAGATGGCGAAGAAGAACGGCTATCAGGCGATGATCACGCAGCACGCTTGGATGTTCCTTTCCAGCTTTGAGAAGCTGCGCACAAAGCTGCTGGCGGTCGATATTGTCAATATGGCACATCTCGGCGCAAGAGCCTTTGAAGAGATCGGCGGCGAAGTGGTGCAGACCACATCGTTTGTTATCCGCAAAAGCCATATTGCGGACTATAAGGGTGAGTATTGCCGCCTGATCGAGCCGACTTCTCAGCAAGGGAAAGAGGATATGTTCCTCGCGGGTGAGAACCGGTATGCGGCAGAGCAGTCTAACTTCTCCAAAATTCCGGGGTCTCCGGTTGCGTATTGGCTTAGTTTAGCAGCCTTGAAATGCTTTGATGGCGCGGTTTTATCCGATTTTGCAGATACAAAAACAGGAATGCAGACTTGTGACAACAATCGTTTCTTGAGGTTGTGGTTTGAAGTTGATATACAAAAAGAATGCCTTCATAATGCAAACGAGAAGACCACAGTTGAGACAGACGTAAAATGGATTCCTTATAATAAGGGTGGCGATTTTAGAAAGTGGTATGGCAATCAAGACTATGTCTTGAATTGGCAGCATGATGGGGACGAAGCGAAAGCGTATGCAGTTTCTCTGTATAAGTGCGTCACCAGAACAATAAAGAACATCCCGTATTTTTACAGGGAGACAATCAGCTGGTCAAAAATATCAAGCGGCAGCATTGCCTTCCGTTATTATCCAGATGGCTTCATTTTTGATGTGGCTGGATGCTGCATATACTGCAAGAATATAGATATATTGGGACTTCTGGGGTTGGTTAATTCCAAAGTCGCAAAGTATTTTCTGAATGCCTTGTCTCCAACTATCAATTTTGAAGCAGGTCATGTCAACTCAATTCCCATTGTGAATATTGGAGACGGCGATGAGAACTCATCCGTCCTAACGAAGTCGTGTATTTCAACTGCAAAAAAGATTGGGATTCCTACGAAACCTCATGGGATTTCAAGCGGAATCCGCTGGTTTAGGAGAGAAGTATGGCTGACGTGATCATTCTCAACAACAGTCAAATAACGCAAATTAGTCATCTGCTTGCAGAACAGGTGTTGACGGGAAGTGAAATTACTCGCATACTAACTCGTCTTGGCATCCCTGACAATAGCGGAGAGTCAACAAAGTGGCGTAGGCTAGAATATGCGTTTATCGCCCGTCAGAATTGTGATCATTCAGGGAACGCAATTTTACGTTTTGTGCAAAGAGGTACTATCTCCCGTAAACTATCTCCAGAAGCAGCAGAAGTTTGAGGACATTCGCTCAGAACTGAATGGTATTCTTTCGTTTAGTGGAATACAGTATCGGAATGACGGAACAATTTGAAAAGGTAACCGTAGCCAAAACTATAAGCGATGCTCAAAAAAGGATGCAGAGCATTATACCCAAACTTCGTCAACGAGGCGTTCACGCGCGCGTAATTCAGTACTGCAACGAAGAACTTCTGAAAGAGAATTATTTTCACGCTGTTCTCGAAGCAACAAAAAGTCTTGCAGAGCAAGTTCGGCAGTTGAGTAACCTCACGGAAGATGGTTCGCCTTTGTATGATAAGGCATTTTCAACTTCCTCGCCATATTTGATATTAAACAGTCTCCAAACTGAAAGCGAAAAGAACCAACAAAAAGGTTTTTGTCTAATGTTAAAAGGTATAAACAGCATGGTGCGAAATGTTACTGCACATACGCCTAAAATCAAGTGGATTATTGATGAGGATGAAGCAGTAGACATTCTAATGACGATCTCATTCCTGAATAAGTACTTGGACAGTTGCCAAGTTGTAAGAATGGAACCCTGAAATGATAAAGCGCAACGAAACAAAGGAGAAACGCTATGCCATATTTAGAAACTGTTCAAGAGCTTCTGGAAGCCAAAGAGGGCGAACACGTCCAATTCAAGGAAGCAAAAAAGCAATTTGATTCCAGAGAGGCGGCGAAGTGCTGCTGCGCTTTGGCGAACAATGGCGGCGGTAAGCTGGTATTTGGCATCACAGATAAGAGACCCCGCAGCGTGGTCGGAAGCGCGGCTTTTGACCAGCCAGAGCGTACCCGCATGGGTTTGATTGAGAAATTGAAGGTCAATGTTGATTTTCAGCTTTTCAACTACGAAGGAAAGCGGGTTCTGGTCTTCGATGTGAAGAGCCGCCCAATCGGTTTGCCGGTACAGTACGAAGGTGTGGCGTGGATTTACGAGGGCGATACGCTCAAGCCCATGCCGGAGGATATGCGCCGCAGCATCTATGAAGAGACCGGCGGTGATTTCTCCGGGACGATCTGCGCCGGGGCAGCGTCGATGATTTGGACGAGACTGCCATTGAAACTTCCGTGCCAAGTGGATCGAAAAGAGCGGTAAAAAGCAGTTTGCCACGCTGTCAAAGCAGCAGCTTCTCCATGACTGCGGCGCGATCACGGATGACGGCGTGACGTATGCAGCCTGATCCTGTTCGGAAAGAACGCAGCGATCATCAAGTATCTGCCGCAGGCTGAGATCATTTTCGAGTATCGTTCCTCCGAAGCGTCGGGTCCTGCCAATCAGAGAGAAGAGTTTAAGGTAGGCTTCTTCGCTTGCTATGACCGCGTGTGGGAGCTTGTCAATCTGCGGAACGACAAGCAGCACTATCAGGAAGGCTTTTTCGTGTTTGACATTGCGACCTTCAATGAGCGCGTTGTCCGAGAAGCGATCCTGAACGCGGTGAGCCACAGAAACTATCAGTTTGGCGGAAGCATCTTTGTCCGCCAGTTCCGCGACAGATTGGTTGTCGAAAGTCCCGGCGGACTTCCCTTCGGCATTACGCTCGACAACATACTGGATCGCCAGCTTCCGCGCAATCGCCGTATTGCGGAGATCCTTTCGCTCTGCGGCATGGTGGAGCGTTCCGGTCAGGGCATGAACCTGATGTTTGAGCTGAGTGTTCAGGAGGCAAAACCGCTTCCCGACTTCACAGGCACAGATGACTTCTTCGTCAGCGTCACGCTGAATGGTCTGATTCTCGACAAAGCGATGCTTTCCGTTCTCAACCGGATCAGCGAAAGAGGCGCGGAGCTGCTGTCCACCGAGGATTTCCTTGTGATTGATGCTCTGTACCACGAAAGACCGCTGAATGATAAGATGCAGTCTCGCTTGAACCGGCTGATCGAGCTGGGCATTGTCGAGCATATCGGTCGCAAGAAGTATGTTCTTTCCAGAAGTCTCTATGCAGCGACGGGCAAAACCGGTGTGCATACAAGGCACGTCGGCTTGGATCGAGATACCAACAAGGAACTGCTGCTAAAGCACATCCGCCAGAACAACGAAGTTGGTACTCCGTTCAAAGAATTGCAGCAAGTTTTGCCAAGCCAGAGTCGCAGTCAAATACAAAAACTGTTACGGGAATTGCGCACAGCCGGAAAAGTAATAAGTGTTGGAAATACAAGCGCTGCTCGATGGTATATTACAAAATAGTCCCGTGGAAATCTTGCTTATAACTTGCTTACGACTTGCTTACAACTTGCTTACAGCTTGCATCTCACTTGCGGGTAATTTTAAGTGTTGAACTGTTGGAGGGATAATTGATATGGGAAGACTGATTTCCGAGAAATATGCTGCTTGGCAAGCCGAGTGCGAAGAGCGCTTCCAGCAGCTCAAAAAGAACGAAGAAGAACTCAACCGCATTTTTATTGACATTTACGGTTTGCAGGACGAATTGACGCCGGATGTGGCGGACAAGGATGTGACCGTGCATCGCGTATTTGACAGTAAAGACGATGTGCCGGAATCTATGAAGGGCAGCAACTATGTCCGCACCATGCGCGACGAGATCGTCTCCCTCATCTCCTATGCCGTGGGCTGTATGTTCGGACGGTACTCTCTGGATGTGGACGGGCTTGCCTATGCGGGCGGTGAATGGGATGCCAGCAAGTACAAAACCATCATCCCGGACAGCGACAACATCATCCCCATCTGCGATGACGAGTATTTTGATGATGACATTACCGGACGCTTCGTGGAGTTTGTCCGCAAGGTCTACGGCGATGATACGCTGGAAGAAAACCTCAAGTTTGTTGCCGACGCGCTGGGTGGCAAGGGTACGCCCCGCGAGGTGATCCGCAGCTACTTCCTGAATGACTTCTACGCCGACCACCTGAAAACCTATCAGAAGCGTCCGATCTACTGGCTCTTTGACAGTGGCAAGAAGAACGGGTTCAAAGCGCTTTGCTATATGCACCGCTATCAGCGCGATCTTCTCGCCCGTCTGCGCACCGACTATGTGCATGAGCAACAGGAGCGTTACCGCACCCAGCTTGCCCAGCTCGGTGACGCCATTGACCATGCCAGCGCATCCGAGCGCGTGAAGCTGACCAAACAGCAGAAAAAGTTCCAAGATCAAGCGACAGAGCTGCAAAAGTACGAGGAAAAGGTTCACCACCTTGCCGACCAGAACATCGAGATCGACCTTGATGACGGCGTAAAGCATAACTACGAATTGTTTGCCGATGTGTTGGCGAAGATAAAGTAACAAAGGATGGAAAAACGATGACACTTGACGCCGAAACCGCAGGAATTGACAATCTCACTGCACTTGCAGAGTATATTGACCATTTCAACGTGCATTATAGGCTGCTACTGCGCAGATATAAGCGGTTTCAGGAGATCGACGATATTTATAACACAGATATTGATGTGATTACATATCTTGACATGATCGTTGTTCAACTTAGAGCCATGTGCATTGAAAGTCCACATTTGAAAAGCAATTATACGGCGCAAATTTTACTGCGCAAACTCGGTGAGTCCGAACTTGCTGACAGGCTTGATAAGATGCTTGAAGAGCCATTTATTGAGGTCACTGATTTCACAATTAGAAAAGCATTAAAAACCCTCGCTGATTGCTTTATATGCCATTATGATAGTTTTGATGGTGAAAAATGGGATGGATGGGCTTGGGCAGAGATCATTGAAAAGCAGTTGCGAAATCCATACGATAAGCACAACCTCAAATATATTATGTCTGTTTTGATCAGTTGCATTGGCGAGGGCTTATCATTAAAGCAAGGAGAGTAAAACAATGTCAAATGAGCGCGTACAATTTAATCTGACGGAGCGTTTTGCAGCCCCCTTGCCGGAGTTCTATCGCCGCAGGATCGTCTTCTGGAAGGACGAGGATCGGGAGTTTGAGAAGGACGTTGACGAGCTGAATTTGGAAGGCGTCAAGATTATCAAGCTGACTGGCACAAACAATTTTGCCGTCAAGAAGCTGCTGCTTCACGATGACTTGGAAAGCAACTATCTTATCTATTGTCCGATTACATACACCGGCGATGAAGATAACTGGCTTCAGGACATCGAATATTACAGCGAGACCTTCCGTGCAGATTTTATCTCGATGCAGATGGACGAGCTGAATATCGCGCCGTCTGCCGCAATGCGGAAGACGGTCAAGCTCTATGCAAAGTTCTTCGACAGCAAAGAGCGTATTCAAAAGCTGCGCAGGATCGGGCGTGACTATCAGACGCCGCTCCAACTCCACATCGACATTATGGCGGTTCTCGCCGGTCTGAGCGAAGGTTCTGCGCAGGATGTCATCATCGCCGTCCTTGCTGCAGGTCTTGATAAAGAGACGAATAGTGTCTTGCAGAACATCCGCAAGTTTGGAAGCATCGAAGCCTTCTGGCAGCTTGCGCGGAAGTACACCGGCTACATCGAGGAAGAGGACAAGCCTCTGGGTTACTTTGCAGCGCACGTTTTGCTGACCGCGCTTTCTCAGACGATGAACGCCTCCGTTCTGAAAGGCTTGGAGCGTTTCGTTTCCGAGACCAACAAGGCGTACTGTTACAGCATCGTCCATGAATGGCGTTCCCGCGAGGATAACGAGGACTTGTACGAACTGTGCCGCACCGTGGAGAACGAATTGCAGCTCCCGACGCGCTTTGACAAGTTTGAACCCGAAACGCTGATCACAGGAGATGTCTTCCCGTGCATTAACGAAAGCATCCTGAAACAGCTCTTTGCCGAGATCAGCGACCATGTTGTGAAAGTCGATCTCATTAGGAAGGTCTGTGAAAACAGACGGACAGCCGGATGGTACAAGCGGTTTTCAAATTATTTTGACTGCCTCTTCTTCATCGGAAAGATGCAGAGCTTCTATCAGGAACACGGCGGCGGATTCCATATCGTTGAGCCGAAGAAAATCTGGAACCTCTATACAAGCGACCTTTACCGCATGGATGCCTACTATCGCCACTTCCATTATGCTTTCGGCAACTCCCTCAAGAACGCAAATGACATTCTGGAAGACGGCTTGAAGCACTCGACAGAGTTTGTCGAGGCACTGTATCAGAACTGGTTCCTGCGGGAACTGACCGCTTGCTGGACAAACGCGGCGGCAGAAGACCTCGCTGCTCTGGGCTATGTCTCGGATATCGAGAAGCAGCGTGATTTCTATAAGAGATATGTCGCTCCCGCAAGCAGTAAGAACACCCGCGCATTCGTGATTATCTCGGACGCGCTTCGCTATGAGGTCGCCTCCGAGCTTTCCGAGCGCATTGTCCGCAACACAAAGGGAACTGCTGAGTTGGAGTCGATGCAGGCGATCTTCCCGTCTATCACAAAGTTTGGTATGGCAGCCCTTCTTCCGGCAAAGAGCATTTCTGTGAACGACAGTATGGACGTTCTCGTTGACGGAAATCCCACCCGTTCCACCGTGGAGCGAAACACGATCCTGAACGCGACGCCGAAAGCCAGCGTTGCCATTCAATACAATGACCTTCTGAACATGAAGAAGGATGAACGGCGGGAGCTGGTTGCCGGAAAAGATGTGATCTACATCTATCACAATTCCATCGACGCCATCGGAGACAAAGCCCCTACGGAGTCCAAAGTCTTTGACGCCTGCGAGACGGCAATTCAGGAGCTTTCCGGTATCCTGCGTATTATTCTGAACGAACTGAGCGGAACAAATATTTTCATCACGGCGGATCACGGCTTCCTCTATACCTATAAGCCTCTGAATGAGAGCGACAAGATTGACCGGAAAGCCTTCTCTGGCAACGTGTATGAGCTCGGACGTCGTTATGCGCTGACCGCTCCTGACACAACCGCTGATTTCCTGCTTCCCGTCAATCTGGAAAGGGAGCTGGACGGAACGCCCATCAAGGGCTATGCCCCGCAGGACACCATCCGCATGAAGGTTCAGGGCGGCGGTGAAAACTATGTCCACGGCGGTATCAGCTTGCAGGAGCTTGTCGTGCCTGTGATCGCCTTCAAGAACCTCCGCACAAGCAACAAGAATTACGTCGAGGTGAAGAATGCGGAGCTGAAACTTTTGAGTGAAAGCCGCAAGATTTCCAACCTGATCTTCTCGTTGGAGTTCCACCAGCGTCAGCCCGTGGGCGATAAGATCCAGCCCTGCACCTACTCCATCTACATGACGGACGATGAGGGCGTGGTGATCAGTGACCGGCAGACGGTCATCGCGGATAAAACCAGCGATAACGCGGCAGATCGCGTGTTCCGTGTCCGGTTCAATCTGAAAGCCGGAACGTATGATAAGAAGAAAGTCTACCGTCTGGTGATCGCAAACGAGATTGACGTGGAAGAAATCGAGTTCCACATCGACATCGCGTTTGCGGACGATTTTGGCTTTGACCTGTGAGGTGGTAAGAATGGATGAGCAGAGAATGACCGGAGAAACCGGCGATAAAAACGCAGTGATCGACCGAAAACTGCGGCAGTTCTTTGACGGAAAGATCGTCCGGAAAGACCTGACGAAGAAAATCAAGGAAGGCGCAAATGTGCCGGTCTATGTTCTTGAGTTTTTGCTTGGTCAGTATTGCAGCTCGGATGATCCAGAGGTCATCGAGACCGGCGTGGAGAACGTCAAGCGCATCTTAGCGGACAACTATGTCCGTCCGGACGAGGCGCAGAAGATCCTCTCCATGCTTCGTCAGCGTGGGATGCACACGGTCATCGACAAGATCACTGTCAATCTGAACATGAAAAAAGATACCTATGAGGCGGAGTTCTCCAACCTTGGTATCAAGAATATTCCCATTTCAGAGGACTATCCCGCAAAGTTTGACCGGCTGCTCTGCGGCGGTATCTGGTGCATTGTGCAGCTCGAATATGAGTTTCTGGAAGAAGAGAAAAATGCCTCTCCCATCCACATCCGCAAGCTGACGCCAATCCAGATGCCCCATGTGGACATCGAGGAATTAAAGGAAGGCAGAAAGAACTTCACCGAAGAAGAGTGGCTTGAGATCATGCTGCGCTCCTGCGGTTATGAGCCGGATAAGCTGAATGACCGCGAACGCTGGCTTCTGCTTGCCCGTATGCTGCCGCTTGTTGAGAACAACTTCAACCTCTGTGAGTTAGGTCCGCGAAGCACCGGCAAATCCCACATCTATAAAGAAATCTCCCCGAACAGCATCCTTGTCTCCGGCGGTCAGACTACCGTTGCGAACCTGTTTTACAACATGGGCAGAAAAACGGTCGGCTTGGTCGGCTTGTGGGACTGCGTGGCGTTTGACGAGGTTGCCGGTATCAACTTCAAGGACAAAGACGGCATCCAGATCATGAAGGACTATATGGCGTCCGGCTCCTTCGCTCGTGGAAAGGAAGAAAAAGCCGCGACCGCTTCTATGGTCTTCGTCGGCAACATCAATCAGAGCGTGGATGTGCTGTTGAAAACATCCAGCCTCTTTGATCCGTTCCCTCCCGAAATGGGAACAGACACAGCATTCCTCGACCGTATGCACTGCTATATCCCCGGCTGGGAGATACCGAAGTTCCGTCCGGAGCATTTCACCAACGACTACGGCTTTATTACCGACTATCTGGCAGAGTTCATCCGGGAGCTTCGCAAGGAGCAGTACGGCGATGCGCTGGACAAGTATTTCCGACTTGGCAAGAACCTCAACCAGCGCGATACCATTGCAGTCCGCAAGATGGTCGGCGGTATGATCAAGCTGCTCTATCCGGATGGAGTGTTCACAAAAGAACAGCTTGAAGAAATCCTAAAATTTGCGCTTGAAATGCGCCGCCGCGTCAAGGAACAGCTCAAGAAGCTGGGCGGCATGGAGTTCTACGACGTCAATTTCTCGTATATTGACAACGACACCTTTGAAGAACATTTCGTCTCCGTTCCCGAACAGGGCGGTGGAAAGCTGATCCCCGAAGGAATGTGCAATCCCGGTCAGGTCTACACGGTTTCACAGGGAAAGAGCGACATGATTGGCGTCTTCCGCCTGGAATCGCAGATGCTTCCCGGCAACGGCAAGTTTGATCGGACGGGACTAAACTCTGATGGTAAGTGCAAGGAAGCGGCAAATACCGCCTTCAACTATCTGAAAGCGAACGGCAACCGCATCAGTGGTGCGATCAGCACCACAACGAAGGACTATATCATCAACTATCAGGATTTGCAGGGCATCGGCATGACCGAGAAGCTGGCACTTCCCACGCTGATCGCACTCTGTTCGATTGCGCTCGGAAAGCCGACACTCAGCAGTCTGGCAGTGCTGGGAGAGATCAGCATTGCAGGAACCATGCTCAAAGTGGACGAGCTTGCAAACGCGCTTCAGGTTTGCCTTGACAGTGGCGCAAAGAAGGTGCTGCTACCGATTACATCGGCGGCTGATCTCGGACTTGTTCCGGCAGATTTGATCGGCTGCTTCAATCTTGTGTTCTATCAGAGTGCAGAGGACGCGGTATATAAGGCATTGGGCGTTGAGTAATTCCGATCAAAAGGGGTGAGAACAATATGCGCTGTCCGTGGTGCGGAAGTCCGGTTATGATACGCGGGTCATCTTGGGAATGCGGCTGGTGCGGAGATTTTGGAAGTCTGCAAAGGACACCGGCAAAAAAGTCTCCGGACACGACGAAGATCACGTTGACGCTTTCCTTCGTCTACCATGTTGATCTACCCGAAACATGGAACGATCTGAAAAAGCATTAAATCAGATTGCACCTAAAAACACCTTGCTCTCTCAGCTCCTCGGAAAAGTGCTGCTGCATCACATCTCAGCCGGAATCCAACACGGCAGGAGCTTTGCCGGATGAGAAGAAGGCGGAGGAACTGCGGTCGTTCCTACATAATACCGCTGACCTGAATCTTGGCGAAAGCGCAGAAGAAATCATGCGTGATGCCAAGAAAGACGTTCTGTTCCGTGAAGAAGCAGCCCTTTCCGAAACGGACTGCGGTACGTTCTGGACAGAACTACTCTCGACGCGCCCGGTGGAAGATTACTATAACCACGTCGATCCGGATGGATTGTTCGAACTGTTCTCCGAACTATCCTCTGCCTATGCCTACTTCGGCGGGAAAAAGGATGAGGAAATGGGCGAAGCGCAGGATTATCAAAATGCGCTGGAAGAAGCCTATCGCACCCATTGGCAGAACAAGGTGCTGCTGCACCCAGACCGTGGAGCGCGCCAAACGTCTCTTGGCGCAGGGCAAGTTTCCGGATTACGAAGACATTTGCCGCGAGATTTTACTGGTCGAATACCCGGAGGAAGTCCCGCATGAAACTGCCGAGGATTTCGATGAATTGTCGTGGGAACGTGTTCTGGATGATGTATTTACGAGAGACCCGGAAAAGAGCACCCAGATGTGGCGGCGGCTTCTGGACATTGCAGAGCCGTCTCTGAAAACCAACGCCAAAACTGCCGAGAAACTGCTTCTGGACTGGGACTGGCTGGAGTCTCCAACCGACGATCAGGCGCTTCCACTTTTGGTCGCGTTGGATGACGAGCGGTTTGTATCACAGCTTTTTGAAAGCGCGTACCTCGACAGATTGCAGTTCAATGTTCTGGAGATCTGTCGGGATTGTGGGGAGGAAACGCTGGCGCGGCATTGTATGGACCTTGCACTGAAAAATCCCTGTCTGGAGGAGCAGTGGAGGAAGCGGTATACACAGGTCCTTGCGGCTGCACCTTCTTCAAAACGCACAAAGCCACCTGCCCGTGCACTTGCAAGACAGCCCGTCAGCACACAGAAAAAGCCGACTGGCGAAAGCTATTATCAGTTCTGCAATGTGCAGTTCAAGGAGGATGGAGCGGCGTATGCCTATCTGACCGGGGGAATTTCGCTGAAAGCAGGCGATTTTGTAGTCGTTCCGATCGGCGATCATCAAGCAGAAAAGCTTGCTCGGGTGACAGAGGTGTTCGTTTGCAGCACACAGAATGCGCCATATCCGCCGGAGAAGGCGAAATTTGTGCTCCGCAAATCTGAACGGACAGCCTTTCCGGAACGCACAAAGCCGCAGCATCCTGCTCCGAAGCAGCAGCCGCGCCAGCACCGACTGAATCGAAGCGCGCAGATCCGCCTGTGCAGTCCGCACCGACCGCAAATCCGCAGAAGTCTGCGCCGACTGTACAATCGGCATTCACACCGCCGATCGTCAGCCAGACGCCGACGGAGCCAGAAATAACCGAAAAGAAATCTACGCTGTCAAAGAAGCCGTTTCCGTTTGGGAAGCTCATCGCGGCAGTTCTGGCAGTAGCCGTGATCGCTGGTATCTCTGTTTCCGTCTCAAGCCGCAATAAGCAGAGGGCGACAGCTTATGACGCAGCCCTGCAAGAGCTGTCAAACGGCAATTACACTTCTGCCGCGCAGGGCTTCTCGGAGCTTTCCGGGTATCGGGATGCGGCATCGCTATCTGTCTACTGCAAATACGCCGGTATGTACAAAGACAGGATCGACTATGCGGGCGGACAGGATGAGTTGGCAGACATCACGCTGCAATATGACACGAGCTGGCAGCAGGATGTTGACGCGCTGGAAACCCGCGTCAAGGGCTATAAGGCAGAGAAGGACGCCGCCGAGGAAGCCGAGCGTCAACGCATCGCTGCGGAGAATGCCGCGAAGCGGGAGCAAAGTCTGAAAGATCAGTATTCCGGAAAACTGCCCGTGGATGGTATGCCCGTGAGCTGCTTGAAGTACACGTCAATCGGATCGCCTACTAAAACCGAAAAATGTCAGTTCTATGACAGCATGGATGTCCATAGACGATACAAAATTCTGCATTGGTATAACAGTGAGGGACAGACCGTAGCATATTGTCACTCTCATCAGCCAACGGGTGAGTATACAGAAGTCATTTATGCCTTTACTTACTATGAGACCCCCATCAGTCGTCCCAACTCTGCCCCTGCTTGGACGCCGCCGAGTACATCGGGCAGCAGCAATTCCGGAAGCGTCCGGGATGACTACGACAATCCCGAAGACCTCTGGGAAGATAACCCGGACTGGTATGAGGACGAGGATGAAGCGTGGGATGAGTGGGAGAATGGTTAGGAGGTTATTTTATGGATCTACAACGAGCAAAAGAACTGTTATCCGGCTTGGCAGACGGCGTTGATCCGCTGACAGGCGAGGTCCTGCCGGAGGATCATGTGTGCAACAAGGCTGAAATCATTCGGGCGTTTCACTGTGTTCTGAAGGCGCTTCCAGGAAAGCCGCCGAAGCCGCAGCCCGAAAATGCGGGCAAGCCTTGGAACGATGCGGACGATGCAGTCCTCTGCCAGATGTTCGATGCCGGAGGCAGCAGAAAGGAAATGTGCGCCTACTTCAAACGCTCGGAGGGCAGCATAACCTCTCGGCTGGTGCGGTTGGGTAAGATTGCTGATCGGGAAGAATTCAGAAATAAATGATATGAATAATGACGTCGTATCAAAAGAATTACAATATCAAGAACTGATTGCCGATGTCCAGAAGGCATATCTGTCAGAAAGCCGTGAACTCCGTTGGTGCAAGGAATGTAAAGAGATCAATCTATGGGCGTACTGGCAAGGGCGTGGACACTTAGATGCGGATATCATGCTGGTTGGTCAGGACTGGGGCTGTCCTTGGGATACGCCTTCCGTTGCAACCATGAAAAACGTATGCGACATGAACTGCGGGAAAGTGGTAAGCTATATGCGCGGAAATGACAGCATTACAGATAGAAATCTAATTCAGCTATTCCGCACAATTGGTTTTGATATTTTATCTGACGATCCGAAATTGTTCTTTACCAATCTCGTAATGGGCTACAGATTGCAAGGAACGAGCGGTGGTTTTAAAACAGCTTGGGCCAATGCAGATGCCCCATTCTTTCGCAGATTGGTTGATATCATACATCCGCGTGTACTGCTCTGTTTGGGCAAGGATACCTTTCGGTGTACGCTTCGTGCGCTTGGATTGCAGCATCTACCAGTTATACGCAACTATAATCGCTTCATCGAAAGCAGTGAAAACCCTGTTAAAATCCACCTTTGTGATGACGAAACCACGTTTGTTTTTGCGCTTGCGCACTGCGGCGTTTTGGGTACGCTGAACCGCAATCGCGGAACAAGCGAAAAAGCATCTCTCAATAAACAGATACAGGATTGGTCAAAAATTACACCTTTTCTCTGCGAAATCTGAGCGCCCTGCAACTCAAATTCTCACTCGCTATAGACAAAGAATACGCGGCCGGCAAATTTGTCGGCAGCGTAGTTTTATATTTTGGAGTCGCGGAGCCACTGCTGGAACTCCTCCAGCGAGATGATCTCCCGGTCGCATTTTTTCTTTTCTTCTCTGGCCTGCTCGCTCCATGCGTAAAACTGCTCGTCGGTGATGCGCCCCGGCTTTGATCCACGCGAAGCGCTTTTTGTACTCCTTGCGGTATGCCTTGAAAATCGGGTCATCGGTCTGCTTTTTTGTCCACTGCCGGAACGCACCGATCTCGCGGCAGCGCTGTTCGCCGTACTTCACGGGACGCTCGCAGTACTCCGCGCTCACGCGCCCGGTCTGCGGGAACCAGCGGCCGCAGTTCTTGCAGCGGCGCACGGTCACGCCGCGCTCGACGCAGCTTCGCAGCGAATAGTCGATCATGTCCCGCACGGCAGAGGAATACAAAACAGGCGCGCAGCGGCCCGGTTCGACCGGCTCAAAGCTCAGCGGGATCGGCTCAAATCGGAACAGTTCCGGATTTCTCGGCTGGTCGTGATGGTAGTTTTTCGCCGCCTGCTTCTGCGGCTCGCGGCCGGCGGAATCCACGTCCAGCACGCATTCCAAAAACTTCTCAACCTGTTTCCTTGTCTCTGAAAACTGCGTTACAAACTCCTTTAAATCCAAAGCAATCGCCTGAATTTCCGCTTGATCGTAGCCATTTACGGAAAAGCAGCCGAAGCTGCGCGTATATAAAAGGCGAAGATAAATGTGCTTCTCGGCCAGCACACCGAGCTCCACCATCGCGGCTGTATACGCTTCGCGGGCGCGGCTCTCAACGAAGCGTTCCCAATTCACGCTGATGCGTTCGAGCATCGGCGTGATTTCTTTTTCGTCCAGTTCCAGAAACGTCAGCAGACTTTCCAAAAACGGAAGTTCCAGCTGCTTGGACGGCAGCCCCTGCATTCCAAACGCATCGTTTTCAAAAAATTCCTTCTCACCGGAGAAATACATCTTTGCATACCACATAGTCGTCACCTCAAATATGGACTAATTGTAAATTATAAATGAAATAGTCTTGACAAATATACAGCTCTATGTTACCTTAAAACCAGAAAGCTGTCTAAATTATTTTATCATAGTCTAGCACTGCATAGACAGCTTGTCAACGGTAAGTTGCTCTGCACCTTGAAAATTTCACACCCAGCTCCAAAGACGATACTCGCCGGAGAAGTATGCCGCGACGCTGCAAAAGCAGCCAGCGTACCAAGGCGAAGCCAACGCTGTGTGCGTCAACAAAAGGCCGCAGGGCAGGAACGGGTATGGAGGATGGTAACAGGAAAAGAAAAAAGCCGTCCGGCTGCTGCAACAGTCGGACGGCGCGCCGCGTTTCGGAAAACACGGACTGCAACTGTGTTCAATCTAACAGAGGGACCTCCGAAACGCAAGTTTTTTCTCCGAAAATTCTAAAATTATATGGAGGTAAAAAAGACTTTGAACACATCAAGCATCAAAAATTTTGACGAGCTGCCGCTGTTTCTAAACGCGCAGCTTGTCTCTCGCACGCTGGGCGTTTCACCGTCGAGCGCCTATGAACTTCTGCATGAGGACGGCTTTCCGTCGCTGCGGATCGGCAGCCGGCTTGTCGTACCGAAGGAGCAGTTCCGTCTATGGGTAGAACGGCAGACGGGAGGCACGCATGAGGAATAAGTATTACACGTCGCGCGATCCGATTAAAAACTACTTTCCTCTGCCGAATGAAGTTTTCGCCCTCGGTCTTTCACCGGGCGCGTTGGCTGTCTACAGCTATCTGATGTACACTGAGGATCGGACGACATATCAGTGCCATGCAAGCTACAAAACGATTGGTAAAGCCGTCAATATGAGTCCGAACACCGTGCGAAAATATGTGACAGAACTGGTAGAGCGAGGACTCATCAAGACGGAACGCACTACGATCATCACGCAGGATGGACGCAAGCAGAACGGAAGCCTTCTGTACACGCTCCTGCCCATTCAGTTCTCTATCCAGCAGTTTTATGAGCAAAAGCTTGCAAAGCTGGACACGGAATGTGAGCAGGAACGCATCCGAAAACGCTTGGAAGCGCTCCAACAGGCACGGCAGAAAACCACCTGTCCACCCGCGTGAGCCGCGTGTCGCGGCTGTGTCCGATTTTCCGGGCACAGCCGGGCGCGTACCCACCGGAAGCCCAAAACCGGACATCGCGCCAACGTGCGGCACAAAAATTCGACCGAAGCCCAGCACAGCGGGTTCGGTCGAAAGAGGAGATGCAGCGGAATGGACGAGACCTGCCGCTTGCGGCGGGGCGAGGGATTATGATGCATCGACGAAAAGCAGGATAAACGGATGGCGTCG
>ENA-OQCO01000288-OQCO01000288.1-human-gut-metagenome-genome-assembly--contig:-NODE-288-length-29331-cov-1.935043_pt1 | contig 29331 bp, 28 predicted proteins | sample MGYA00242500_ERZ504582 | MGnify/ENA primary metagenome ERZ504582 (study PRJEB26092, sample SAMD00036346) | human gut metagenome | host: Homo sapiens | study: EMG produced TPA metagenomics assembly of... | reverse complement strand
CCAAACGTGTTGGAAGGCGACGATCTGCCGCCGACCTGCCGGTCGCGCTGCAAGACGGTACACAGAACGCCGAGGTGCCACGCTGCACTTCGACCCGTTCCAGCTCGCCACCCTGCGCATCACGCGCTGAATTTTCGCCTGACGCTTCTGCCTCCTTGTAGCATGAGGGGGCAGAAGTATGTCGTATTACGGTTTCTCCAATTACCATCACTCCCATCCCTACCACCAGACACAGCAAAGGAGTTGAACTCTCCATGTTTCTTCTTCCCAATCAGCAGTTGGAGCGCTGCGACCGCGTCATGCAGCAGCGCGTCAAACCGCATATCCACACCACACTCGCCGCATGCACCTTGCGTTCGTTCCACAATCCCGGCGAACCGGTGCCCTCCAGCGAATTTCTAGCCAAAGTGCGCAACGGCCAAGTGCCCTTCGAACATTTCCGCGTTCCCGGCGTCTGGGGCACCACATGGGGCACCACATGGTTCGAGGTGAACGGCCACATCGACATGGCGGCGGTCAAAGGACGAAAAGTCGAACTCATGGTAGACCTCGGCTGCTCGATCACCGCGGCCCCGGATTCCAATCCGAGGGACTTGTCTATCGTGCCGACGGCACCGCCATCAAATCCGCGAACCCACGCAACCACTGGATTCCACTCGTCTACGCGGACGGCAGCAGCACCGTAGAACTCGATGAACATGGCGACTTCACCGTCTATATCGAAGCCGCCGCCAACCCATTCGTCGAAGGCCCCACCCCGTTCTCACCCACCGAACTCGGCGAAGAGGCCACCGGCACCTGTGACTTCCCATACACACTGAGTCGCATGGATATCACCATCTTCAACGAAGACGTGTTTGCCTATGACATGGACTTGGAAACCGTATCTTCCCTGATTCGCGAACTCAAAGACGACGACCCGCGCTACTGGCAGCTCGCCAAAGCACTGCAACGCTCCCTGAACATCTACGATGAACGCGACTTGGAAACCTTGTCGGCAGCCCGTGCGGCGCTCGCCGGCGTACTCGCCGAACCGGCCGCCTCCAGCGCAATCAAACACATCGCCATCGGCCACGCGCATATCGACTCCGCATGGCTGTGGCCGGTGCGCGAGACCCGCCGCAAGGTGGCCCGTACCGTATCCAACGTGCTGGCTTTGATGGACGAAGACCCGGACTTCACGTATGCGATGAGTTCCGCCCAACAGTACGCATGGCTGGAAGAGGAGCATCCCGACCTGTTCGCACGAATGAAGCGGCGCATCGAAGAGGGCCGCTTCATCCCGGTCGGCGGCATGTGGGTGGAATCCGACAACATGATTCCTTCCGGCGAATCATTGGTGCGGCAGATCACGTTCGGCCGCCGATATTTCAAGGAGCATCTCGGCGTCGCGCCGCGCGGCATCTGGCTACCGGACAGTTTCGGCTACACCGGCTCTTGGCCGCAGATCGCCCGCCGTGCAGGATTCGACTGGTTCCTCACGCAGAAGACTCGTGGAACGACACCACCAAGTTCCCGCACCACTCGTTCATGTGGGAGGGCATCGATGGCACGCGTATTCTCACGCACTTCCCGCCCTCGGATACCTACTGCTCGTGGATGAGCATGCATGAGCTGATGTATTCGCAGCGCAACTTCCTGGACAAGGATCTTTCCCGCAACGCAATCCTGCTCTACGGTTTCGGCGATGGCGGCGGCGGTCCCACGCGTGAGATGACCGCGCGTATCCGACGCGACCATGATCTCGCCGGTGCGCCGAAAATCGATTTCGGTACTCCTGATCAGCTGTTCGATCGCGTGCGCAAGGATATCGTGGACGATGCCCGCGGCGAGACACCGGTCTTCCACGGCGAGCTGTATTTGGAACTGCATCGAGGCACACTCACCGCGCAGCAGGATATGAAGCGTGGTTGCCGACAAGAGGAGTCAATGCTGCGTGTCGTCGAATACCTGTGCGCCGTGGCCAGTATCAAGAACCCAGGTTACGTCTATCCTCGTGAGGAACTGGACCGTATCTGGAAGACCCTGCTGCTCAACCAGTTCCACGACATTCTGCCCGGTTCCGCCATCGCATGGGTGCACCGTCAGGCACGCGAGGAATACGCGCGTGACATCGCACGTCTGCGTGACATCGCTGCGACTGCCGGCCAGGCCGTTAAAGAGGCCGAGCCAGGCATAGCGACGGTGAAGCATGCCGTGATTGCGCCATATGCAAGCAATCCGCAGTATTCATGGGCTGTGCGTGACGGTGGTGGAACGGCTGTGGAAGAGTCTGTCATTCCGGTTTCCGTCGAGCGTGACGGAAACGCCATCATACTTGACAACGGACGTCTTCGTGTGCGTATTGAGGCGGATGGCACCGTCTCATCCCTGATCGATCTCGCTGTGCGTCGTGAACTTGTGCCATCCGGTGTCCGCATGGGGCGCTATGAGCTGTTGAAGGACGAGCCATTCCATTGGGATGCATGGGATATCCAGCGTGATGCGTTCCTCGCCGCCGATACGCTCACCGACGCCATGGTCGAGCATGTGGAAGATATGCCCGACGGCTCGGCTGCGATTCACGTCGTCACCCGTGCGCGCGGTGTTGAGATCCATACCGTCATCACGTTGCGCCCGGGGTCCGGCAGTCTTGACTTTACCGCCGACGTGGATTGGCATGCCGTGGAGAAGTTCCTCAAGGTGGATATGCCGGTCACGGTGCAGGCGGTGAACGCGCAGTACGAATGCCAGTACGGGTTGGTCGAACGTCCGATCAACAAGAACACGCGCAGCACGATGCCAAGTTCGAGAGCTGCACGCATCGTTTCGTGCGTATCGCCGATGCCGACTATGCCGCCGCTGTGGTCAACGCCTCCACGTACGGATCCGACGTCAGTCCGATCCACGCCGCCGCGGCGCACGGCGCCGGCCGCGGCACCATGGTGCGACTGTCGCTCCTGTCCGCGCCGCTGTACCCCGATCCACGCACCGACCAGGGAGAGCATTTCTTCGCCTGGTCGTTGGTTGCCGGTGCCGGTATGGAATCGGTGCTGGCCGAAGCATCTCTCTCAACGCGCCGATTATGGGTGAGCTGCCGGCCGTGAGACCGCTGGCTACGCTCACTGATGTTGCCGGCACGCCGGTACTGGATTGGGTAAAGCTGGCCGACGATGGTTCCGGCGATCTTATAGTGCGTCTATATGAGGCCGCCGGGGGCGACGCCAAGGCAACGCTGCGCCTTGATGATACGTTCGCAGGATGCACGGTGGAGGAGGTGAATCTCATGGAGGAGCCGGTGCTGGCCGATGATCTGCCCCGTGCGCTGGTCGCCGGAGGGCCGGTGCCCGCTGAGGGTGCATCCGTCTCGTTCACGCCGTTCCAGATCGTCACATTGCGTATTCGGCGATAGGGACAGATGGTCTTAACCCCGATATTGCAATCGCGCTCGATCATGCGGGAATCGGATTCCTCCGAGATGCTGCATGGTCGCGCGCGATTGCGCGTTATGGCGGGGATGGGAGACGGGGTAACGATATGCGACACGGTGATGTTGCGTTCGTGCACACATCATGTTATTCTCTAACTAAATCGCTTTAGTAACCGGCGAATGACCATGGTGGTCAGCTAAGTCGCTTTAGTCTCAGCGAAAAGTACACGACAAAAGGAGAGCTATGCTGCTCAAAGTCAATCGCGAGATTGATCGTTGCAAGCGCGTTATGCGGGAGCGTGTTTGACCGCATATCCATCAGGTGCTTGCACAGTGCACGGTCGGCGCAGTCAAGAACCCGGGAGAACCGGAGATGCCCGCTGCGTTCATCACGCGCGCAGTGTCCGGGCAGGTCATTTTTCAGCCGCTCGCTGTAGGCGAACCCTGGGGAACCTCATGGGGCACGACCTGGATGCGTGTCGAGGGACAGTTGCCCGAAACCCTGCCCGAGGGGCGAGCCATCGAGCTGGTGTTCAACCTTGGTTGGCTCGAATGGCCCGTCGGCGGTCACATTGAGGCCATGGCATACCGTGCCGATGGCACCGTCATCAAGGCACTGCACCCGCGCAATCACTGGATGCCGCTTGTCTCCGCTGACGGTGTCAAGGATCGTGTGGTCAATCCTGACGGCTCTTTCGTGGTTTATGTCGAAGGCGCTTACAACCCTAATGTCCCGTCGTTTACCGTTACCGAGCTGGGCACCAAGCCCACCGGCAAAGCAGACGAACGCTATGAGTTCAGTTCCATCGATATCGCCGCTCTGGATCAGGACATGTTCGACTACTGGGCCGACCTTGACGTCGTCACCGGATCTCTCGAAAACATGAACGACGCTGACCCGCGCTATTGGAAGCTCGCCAAGGCCATGCAGCGATCCATCAACCTGTGGGACGAGAAAGACTACAACACGCTCGCCTTGGCTCGAAAGGCGCTCGACAAGGTGATGCACAACCCCGCCAATGCCTCGGCCATGACCCTGACCGCAATGGGTCACTCGCATATCGACTCCGCATGGCTGTGGCCGGTGCGCGAAACCGAACGCAAGGTCGGGCGCACCGTATCCAATGCGCTCGCGCTGATGGATATCGACCCGGACTTCACCTACGTGATGAGCGCCGCCCAGCATTTCGCATGGCTCGAGGAACGCCACCCCGACCTGTTCGAACGCGTCAAGGCCCGCATCGCGGAAGGCCGGTTCATCCCGGTCGGCGGCATGTGGGTCGAATCCGACGGCACCATGCCGTGCGGCGAATCGCTGATTCGTCAGATCAGTTACGGCAAACGATACTTCAAGGAGAAGCTCGGCGTCGTGCCGAACGGCATCTGGCTGCCGGACAGCTTCGGCTATACCGGCGCATGGCCGCAAATCGCCAAGCGCTCCGGCTACTCGTGGTTCCTCACCCAGAAGCTGTGCTGGAACGACACCACACGCCTGCCGCATCACTCCTTCATGTGGGAGGGCGTCGACGGGTCACAGATCTTCACCCACTTCCCACCCGCCGACAAATACGATTCCGACATGTCCGCGCACGACATGGCCTACGTGCAGAGCAACTACAAGGACAAGGACCTCTCCGACCGAGGTATCTTGTTATTCGGCTATGGCGATGGCGGCGGCGGGCCCATCCGTGAAATGACGATGCGCGAGCACCGCTTTGAAAGTTTTGAAGGTATGCCAAAAGTCGAATACGGCACTCCGGACGACTTCTTCTCCAAAGCTGAAACCGAGATGAGGCCGAGGCCGGCTCGGAAATGCCCCGATGGAAAGGCGAATTCTATTTCGAGCTGCATCGCAAGACGTTGACCTCTCAGCAGGAGATGAAACGCGGATGTCGCAAGGAAGAATCGATGTTGCGCACGGTTGAATATCTCGGTGCCGTGGCTTCGCTCGAATCTGCCGACTATGTGTACCCGACTGAGCGGATTGATCGCATCTGGAAGACATTGCTGCTCAACCAGTTCCATGACATCCTTCCCGGCTCGGCCATTGAATGGGCTCATCGCGTGGCCCGAGAAGAATATGCCCGCGATCTTAAGGCGCTCTCGGATATCGCCCGTGACGCGATCGCGGCAATCGCCGTCGCCAACCCGGACGTGGCCCGTATCGCCAAAGCCCGGATCAGCCAATTCGCCGATGTCGATCCGTGGCGTCCGGCATCGCTGGTCTCCTGTGGCGAACCAGTCGAGGTGAATCGTCGCGAAGACGGCTCGGCTACGCTGGATAACGGGCTGCTGTGTGTCCACGTTGCCGCCGATGGCACCGTCGACTCGATGATCGACCTGAAGTCCGGACGCGAAATGGTCGCCAAGGATCACGTAATGGGCCGTTACGAGATTCTCAAGGACGAGCCTGGCGTATTCGATGCCTGGGATGTCGAACGCGATGCCTTCCTGTGCGCCACCGCATTGGCTGACGGACATATCGTCTCGATCGAGACCACCGCAGACGGGTCCGCCGTGATCGTCACCAAGAACAGTTACCGCGACGACGAGATTTCCACCACAATCACGTTGCGCCCGGGCAAAAGCCAGCTTGATTTCCATGCAGATGTCGAATGGAATGTGCCCGAGAAGCTGCTCAAGGTAGACATCCCCATGGCACTGAGCGCCAGCCGTGCCCAGTATGAATGCCAGTATGGCCTCATCGAACGCCCGATCGTCAAGAACACCGAAGGCGAAGAGGCGATGTTCGAAAGCTGTTCACATCGCTTCGTTCGCATACACGATTCCTCATACGGCATTGGCGTGGCCAACGGCTCGACCTATGGCTCCGACGTCAGCTCGCTACGTGATCGGGATGATGCCCTCGCCGGCACGATGGTGCGCATGTCATTGGTCGCGGCTCCGACGGCACCGGATCCACGCACCGACATCGGCCACCACGAGTTCGACTGGACCGTACTGCCATGCGCTTCGGTCGCGCCACTGGTCGCCGCCGCTGGCGAGATCAATGCTCCGACGATTGAGAACATGCCCGACATCGCCGCGCCGATCACGCTGGAACCCATAGAGGGCACGCCGGTCATCGACTGGATCAAGCTCGCCGATGATGGTTCGGGCGACATCGTGGCCCGACTCTATGAGGCCGCCGGGGCGAAAGCCAAGGCAATGCTGCATGTCGGCGGTACGCTGGACGGCTGGACGGTGCGTGAGACGAACACGCTCGAACAGGATGAATCCTACCCGGATGAACCTGCCGGACTTATCGGCGGCAAGCAGCAGGCCGAAGGCGCCGAACTGGCGCTCAACCCCTTCCAACTGACCACATTGCGCCTAAGCCGCGCCTGATACGGATTCGGCCCGGGTCCTGAACCCGGGCATGGTCCTTGCCTCCAACCGTCAATCGACATAGCAGTCGAATCGATGCGTTCGCCAACGGAATTCAGCCTCCCCGTGAGCGCTCAACATGAACCGGTCGGCAATGACCGCGTTCCCACCATACGTTTCGAAGAACAAACCAAATATATCAAAGGAGAAAACACCATGAAAGGCACATTCAAGAAGGCGGTCGCATTGGGCTCTGCCATTGCCCTTGTGGGCGGACTCGCCGCTTGCGGATCCAGCTCGGGCGACGGCACCGCCGAACTGAAGTTCCAGACATGGAATCTGAAGAACGAGAAGTTCACCGATTACTTCGAGGGACTGATCGACCAGTTCGAGAAGGAGAACCCCGGTATCACGATCAAGTGGGTCGACCAGCCAGCCGACAACTACGAGGACAAACTGTCCACCGACGCCGCTGCGGGAGAACTGCCAGACGTGGTCGATATGGGCCCTGAACCGGCATATACGCTGGCCAGTGCGGGCATCCTGCTCAATCTCGCCGATGCCGTGCCGGAAGCCGAAGATGACTTCCTTCCAGCCGCCTGGGACGCCGCCACACTCAAGGGAACCGACCTTGAGGAAGGCACCTACGGGTTCCCCTGGTACCTCAACTCCGGCCCCACCTTCTATAACAAAGCGGTGCTTGAGGAGTGCGGCATCACCGTGGATCCGAACGACCCGCCGACCAAGCAGGACGACATCTTCGCGATGGCCGACACCTCGGCTCCAACTGCGGTGGCAAGTATGCACTGACCTCCGGCATCCCATCCATCCAGGACTTCGGCATGTATGGCGTGGAACTGATGAACAAAGACCACACCGAGTTCACGTTCAACAACGCGAAAGGCGTAGAATTCGTCCAGCACTACATCGACATGTACAACGCCGGCGCCTTCACCGATGACATGCTCAACAGCTCCACCTCGGGTGAGTCCAAGAGCTTCAACGGTGGAACCCAGGCGTTTATGAACGGCAACGCCTACAGTGTGGACGATATTCGCAAGAACGCCCCGAAGGTGTTCGAGAATCTGGCGATCACCGATTTCATCGCCAACACCAAGCCGAACATGTTCATGGAGATGCTTACGGTCAATGCCACAAGCAAGCACCAGGAGGAGGCTATCAAGTTCGCCCGATTCGTGACCAACTCAGACAACCAGCTGGCATTCGACAAGAAGGCGAACGTGTTCCCGTCTTCGAAGGGTACCATTGACGACAAATTCTTCAACCCGTCCGACGATACCATGGACGCCGAAGCCATGCGTATGTCCGCCGATCAGATTCGCAACGGTGAGATTTGGGGCCCGGCCCAGTTCACCTCCGCCTGCTCCACCATGCTGCGTGAGGAAATCGCTCAAGCGCTGCAAGGCAAGATCACGGCCAAGGAAGCGCTTGACGCCACCGTCAAGTACTGCAACGAACGGCTCTAATTATGGCAAGCGAAGCGAAATCAAGGAAGCGCGCGGCCAAGGCCTCACGCCAGGCGGGTCTGGGACCGAACAGTAGCGGACGCATTGTTCCTTGGCTGTTCGTGCTGCCTCCGATCCTATGGATCTGCACTTTCTCCCTGTTCCCGTTCTTCAATACGATCAGGCTCTCCTTCACCGATTCCACCCTGCTCAAGCCCGGTACGTTCGTCGGCCTTGAAAACTACATCGACATGTTCACCGACCGCCGCTTCCAGACGGCGTTCTTCAACTCGTCGCTGTATGTGGTGTGCATCGTCCCGTTCATGGTGATTCTGCCTCTTATGCTGGCCTCCCTGGTGGCCGAGAAGACCCGCATCATGAACTTCTTCCGCACCGCCTTCTACACACCGGTCATCATGTCCAGCGTCGTCGTCGGCTTGCTGTGGACCAATATCCTCGATAAGGATGGTCTGCTCAACGGCACGTTCAAGGCACTCAAATGGATCACCACGCCAATTCCGTTCTTGACCGATCGCTGGCTGCTGCTTTTCAGTGCCATGGCCGTCACGATCTGGAGTGGTCTGGGCTATTACATGCTTATCTATTTGGCTAACATCGCCAATATAGACAGCACATTATATGAGGCGGCTTCGATTGACGGGTGCGGTGGCATCCGCCAGTTCCTGCACGTCACATTGCCCGGATGCAGAATGACGATGATCCTAGTCATGCTGCTCAGCTCGATGTCCGCTTTCCGAGTCTTCGGCGAGATCTACATGCTCTCCGGAGGTTCCGGCGGCGTCGGTGGCGCCGATCTGACGATGACCATGCTCATCAAGCAGGAAGGTACCGGCATCAACGCCCGAACCGGCTACTCCGGTGCCCTCGGCATGGTGATGTTCGTGGTGCTCGGTTGCATCATCGGCATCGAATGGTTCATTCAGAGCAGGAGCGAAGACTGATGGCAGGCACACACGCAGTCATGGAAAACAAATATAATCATGTCACTCCGGGCAAGGTCGTTCGCATCATCGTGCTGATCGCTCTGCTGCTCTTCCTGGCGGCACCTCTGCTGTGGCAGATCTCACTGGCGTTCAAAGGTCCCAAGGACGACATGTACGCCGCGCCCTACCTCATCCCCGTTGACCCGACAATCCAGAACTTCGTCGATGTGTTCAATCGTCTGCCGTTGCTCTTCTACGTGTGCAACACGTTGATCGTGGCGGCATTGAACATCGGTGGCAACATCATCTCAGGATGCTTCGCCGGCTACTCGATCGCCCTGCTCAAGTTCAAAGGCAAGGGGCTGGTCGTAGGCCTGCTGTTCCTATCGATGCTGGTTCCCGGTGAGACGATCCTCATCTCGCAGTTCCTGATTATCCGCAACCTTCAGCTGCAGAACAACCTGATCGGCGTTGCCTTGCCTGGATTGGTCAGCTCCATGAACATTCTTCTGTTCATGAATGCGTTCAAGGCCATACCTCGCGAGATGATCGAAGCCGCAGAGGTCGATGGAGCCAATGTCTGGCAACGGTTCTGGCGCGTATGCGTACCTCAGGTCAAGGGAACCATGGCGTTGGTCGGCATCTTCTCCTTCATGGGATCGTGGAACGACTTCCTGTGGCCGTTAATCGTGCTGACTGATGACTCGCACTACACGCTTACACTCGGCATGAGCCGTCTGCAGGGCACCTTCGTGTCCGATCCGCGTGTGGTCGCAGCCGGCACCATAATCGCCCTCGTCCCGATCATGATCTTCTTCCTTGTCTTCCAACGTTATATCTTCAATGGCCTGGAAGCTGGATCGGTCAAGGAATAATCAAAGGTTCACCATGAAATTCGGAGTCAACTACACGCCTTCGGGCGAATGGTTCTACACCTGGCTCAATCCCAAATGGGAAGTCATACGCCGGGATTTGGCGCAGATAGCCGAGCTGGGTGCGGATCATGTGCGTATATTTCCCCTGTGGACGCTGCTGCAGCCTAATCGAACTTGGATTAATCCCAAGGCATTGGCAGATGTTCGCCGTATGGTCGAACTCGGTGGAGAAGCCGGTCTCGATGTCTATGTGGATGTGATTCAGGGGCACTTGTCGAGTTTCGATTTCGTGCCTTCCTGGCTGGTCTCCTGGCATGAAGGCAGCATGTTCACCGATCAGTCGGCGATAGAAGCCAGAGTGCGTTGACTGAGGCGATTTACGGTACGTTGTCTGATATGAGGCCTTTGCGGGCCTTACGTTGGGCAACGAGTGCAACCAGTTCACTGATGCCACACATCCCAGACGCATGCCGGCCAATGCCGAGCAGATTGGTGAATGGCTGGATACGCTTATCGGATTGGTTGCCAAGCGATGCCGGCGCGATGGCCGTCTAATCGCGCATAGCGAAAACGACGCAATCTGGTACGCCGATGGCCATGCCTTCCTGCCTAGATATGCTTCATGCAAGGGCGACGTGACCACCGTGCACTCCTGGGTATTCAACGGTACCGGACAGCATTACGGTCCGATGTCATGCGAAAGCCTGGGACACGCGGCCTGGCTCGTTGAACTATCCAAGGCATTCGCTGCTGATCCGCATCGCCCGGTGTGGGTACAGGAAATCGGAGCACCTGGCAATGTGATCGATTCCGCCGATGCTCCGGAGTTCTGCCGGCGCTCGATTGATGCGATTGCTGACTGTCCTGATGTGTTCGGCGTCACGTGGTGGTGCTCTCACCGCATCCCCTCGACATTCTCGGATTTCCCGTTCTTCGAGCACCAGCTTGGCCTGTTCGATGTGGACGGGACTCTCACCGACGTTGGCAAGGCGTTCCGAGACGCAATCGCCACCCACCGGGATACGGTTGCACCGCCACGCACGACAGCGATTGTCATCCCTGTGGATGAACAGGGCGACCCGCTCATGCGAGCTGCTCAAGCTCCGGGCGGCTCGCTCTTCGAGGCATGGGCGAACTTGAATCGTCAGGGTGAAAGGCCATGCGTTATCACCTCGCTTGATGCTGGCAATCCGGCCAAGCTCGCCAATCGGGGCATCGTCCGCCTTGAGCGCGTCGAACTCGTGGCGGGCCATGCCTACAATGCGGTGTCCGATCCAGCTTTCGAGCATAAAGGCGAATGATGACGCATTGACGAACGGTCATACGATGTAGTACAAACCGTTCGTCATTGTCCGGACATCCAGACATCGAAATAACCGAATAATTGTTCGAAGTTCCTCTTCGAAGGGGCCGGCTCTCCTCGGCTTGAACTTGGCGGCCGGCCTTTCTATAACAGACGATGCTATTCCTTGCAAGATGTTGGCACTCATTACATTTGCGCATCCGGCGCACCGGTACGTACCGGTATCGGTGCGCCATTGTTCACACACATCGCGCATCCAATGGGGGAGACGACGTATGGTAGATGCGACGCTGTTCACCGGTCAGCCGCCGAATAGTGATCCGGTGGCCCGCCCTGAAGCCATCATTCGGGGGGATCGGTGGCGTATTTCGATTCTGACGGACTCTTTGGTGCGTTTCGAATGGTCGGATGCCGGCGTCTTCGTCGACGAACGAACGCAAAGCGTCGTCAACCGTGATTTCGGAGAGCCTGCGGCATACACTGTTCGCCGTGATGCCGATGGCTGGCTCGATATTGAGACCGAACGGTTACGTATCGTTTATGATGGAGGCCCGTTCACTGCCGAGGGCTTGGCGGTAAGTGTCAAGGATTCGCTGTCACAACACAACACTTGGCGTTACGGCGACGCTCAGAATGCCAATCTGGGCGGCACTGTGCGAACCCTCGACCAGATTGACGGTCCGACCGAACTCGAACCCGGCCTGCTGTCGGGTGACGGTTGGATGATTCTTGACGATTCGGACGACAATCTGGTAGTCGAAGCATCTGAAGTCAATGGCAGCCCCAATCCATTTGGCTCATGGGTGGCCCGTAAGCCGGTCTCCTCCACCGATCTGTATTTTCGGATACGCGCGGCGTATCCACGATGCACTGCATGACTATCACCAGCTCACCGGACCGGTCCCTCTATTGCCTCGCTGGGCGTTGGGCAACTGGTGGAGTCGCTATCATCGTTACAGCGAAACCGAATATCGTACGCTGATAGAACGTTTTGAAACAGAGGGCATCCCTTTCACCGTCGCGGTGCTTGACATGGACTGGCATGTGACCGATCCCGATCCGTGCTATGGCTCAGGGTGGACCGGATTCACCTGGAACCGCACCCTGTTCCCCGACCCGGAACGTTTTCTGGGATGGCTGCATGAGCGGGGTCTCAAAACCACGCTTAACCTGCATCCGCGAGACGGCATACGTGCGTTCGAGGACTGCTACGATCGCATGGCTCGGGCAGTGGGCGTTGATTCCAAGTCCGGCAGCTCGATTGAGTTCGATGCGTCCTCGCCGGTGTTCATGTCCGCTTACTTCGATCAAATCATCCACCCGATGGAATCTCAGGGCGTTGATTTCTGGTGGATCGACTGGCAACAAGGCAGCGTGACTCGCCAGCCGGGACTTGACCCGTTGTGGATGCTCAACCACCTGCACTTCCTGGACTCGGCCTCGCGAGGTCGGCGGCCTATCACGTTCTCGCGCTATGCCGGTTACGGCTCCCATCGTTACCCGGTCGGATTCTCCGGAGATACGGTCGTATCGTGGGAATCATTGAAATTCCAGCCGTACTTTACGACGATGGCTTCGAACATCGGCTACGGATGGTGGAGCCATGACATAGGCGGGCATATGTTCGGCTACCGGGACGAGGAACTGGAGACCCGATGGTACCAGCTCGGCACGTTCAGCCCGATCAACCGTCTGCACTCGACCGACTCCCCATTCAACGGCAAGGAGCCATGGAACTTCCACTCCCCGGCTCGCGAGGCGATGATAGCCGCACTTCGTTTGCGCCATAGACTCATCCCGTACCTGCATACGATGAACCGTCGCGCGGCTTATGACGGGCTGCCGTTGGTCGAGCCAATGTACTGGAACCACGGGGGCGGCACCGTGCCCACGGAATTTGAGTTCGGCACCGAGCTGATCGTTTCGCCAGTGCTCGAACCGGCCGATCAGGCCGCAGGCCGTGCCAAAGCAGAGGTCTGGCTGCCAGTCGGCCAATGGTTCGACTTCTTCGACGGAAGACGTTACGTAGCCGACAATCCGGAGGGCCGCACGCTCGGTGTATGGCGTACTCTCGACCGTATCCCGGTATTCGCCAAAGCCGGAGGCATCATACCGATGCAACGTCTCGACGGCGCTCCACTCAACGATGTTTCCAACCCGTCGGCATTCGATGTACTGGTATTTCCGGGCGCGGATGGCACGTTCACGCTATGGGAGGATGACGGCGAGTCGGTCGGCGGAGAATGGGCTTCGACCCGTCTTACGTTTGATTGGGCGCGCGGCATGTTCACCGTACATGCGCTTGACGGCGACAGTTCGCTGGTGCCGAGCTCACGCGCATGGCGTCTCATATTGCGAGGTGTGGAACAGCCGGACGGCGATTTGCCGGCATCGGTCTCTATACGCCATGGCGGTCGGCCAATCAGCGGCACAGTCGACTATGACCCGGATACGTTAAGCCTAAGCGTCGAGGTCGGCGCTCTGAATGTGGACGGCGACCTGACGATTCACGTGGCTGGAGGACTTTCGATTGCGCCGTCGCCGGTCGAGCGAGACGCCTTCGACATACTCGCCGACGCCAAGATGCACTATTTCACCAAGGAACGGGCCTGGCAATCCGTTCAGCGCGAGGGCATACGCGCGCTCGCCACCCTGCACACGCTGGAAATGCCGCCGGGCGACTACGGGGAGCCGCGGTGGTTTTCCTCGCATATGCCGCAAGGCGTCATCGAGGCGTTGTCAGAGGTGTTGCTGCGCGACTGAACAGGCGCGCGGGCCCCAAGCCCATACAGATATGTCCCGACGCAAGAATGCGGCGGGGAGAACAGGAAAGGAAACCGATGAACAAGACAATGACGTGGCGCCGGGTGCTGGCGGCCTCTCTTGCCGCGATGCTTGCGATGTCGCTGGCGGCATGCTCGGGAGGCACCTCCGCGACCAAGTACACGATCACACCGGAGAACGAGAATGAGGAGCTTGTGCTGGGCAACCGGCCCGAGGCGTCCTACTGGTTCCCGGAAGATCTGCTGAAGTGGAATGCGGACAAAGACCCGGATCTAGCATACAATGTGAGCACTGTGCCGTTGGCCAAGCGTGTGGACAAGGCCGACCTCAAACCAGTCAATGACACGCAGAACACCGATACCAAGGTGATGGCCATATCGATCATGAACTCCTCGACAAGCGGCAACGCCCCGCATGGCCTGAACACCGCGAACGCGAACACGTTCTCGTATTGGCAGTACGTTGACGAGCTTGTGTACTGGGGCGGCTCTTCGGGCGAAGGCATCATCGTGCCGCCGAGCCTGATGTGACTGACATGGGCCATACCAACGGCGTGCCGGTGCTGGGCACAGTCTTCTTCCCTCAGAACGTATCAGGAGGCAAGGTCGAATGGCTGGACCAGACGCTTGCCCAAAAGTCCGATGGCTCGTTCCCCGTGGCGGACAAGCTCATTGAGGTCGCCACCACGTACGGTTTCGATGGCTGGTTCATCAACCAGGAGACAGAGGGTGAGAATGAAACCTCGCTGGGAGCCGACTACGCGACGAAGATGCAGGCGTTCATCGCCTACCTCAAGAAGCAGGCCCCCGACCTGCGTGTCGTGTATTACGACTCGATGACCAAGGACGGCTCAATCGATTGGCAGAATGCCCTTACCGATGAAAACTCGATGTACATGACGGATGGCGATCATCCGATAGCCGATGAGATGTTTCTGAACTTCTGGTGGACCGAGGACAAACTGGCCGGCGACGACCTGCTTGCCGCCTCCGCAACCAAAGCCAAAGAACTCGGCATCGACCCGTATTCTCTGTACGCCGGTATCGATGTGCAGGCCGACGGCTATGACACCCCGGTCAAATGGAACCTGTTCGCCGGCAAGGATGGCAAGACGCATACCTCTCTCGGCCTGTACTGCCCGAGCTGGGCATATTGGTCCGCCGGCAATCCGACCACGTTCCGCAAAAACGAGAGTCGTCTATGGGTTAACGATGAGGGTAATCCATCGGTGAGCACTCCGTATGAGGACGATGAGAAGTGGACCGGCGTATCCAATTACGTGGCCGAGCAGTCGGCTGTCACCTCGCTGCCGTTTGTGACCAACTTCAATAACGGTTCGGGCTACAGCTTCTTCCGTGAAGGCAAGCAGATTTCCAAGATGGATTGGAACAACCGTTCCGTCAGCGATATCCAGCCGACCTATCGTTGGATAGTCGCCGATGAGGGCGGCAATAAGACCAAGGCCGATTACAGCGATGCCGACGCCTGGTACGGCGGATCGTCACTGAAGTTCTCGGGCAAGGTCGCCAAGGATGGCAAGACCATGGTCAAGCTGTACTCGGCGAGCGTCAAGACAGGGGCAAAGCCGACGCTGTCGATTGCCGCCAAGGCCAATGTCGATACCGATCTTAAGGCCGTGCTGACCTTCGCGGATGGCTCGGTCGAAACCGTCAATGGCAAGAAGAAGGTCGGCAACGATTGGGGTGTCATCGACTACGACATCGCCAAGTTGTCGAACAAGACGCTCACCGGCATCGACTTCACCTACCAGTCTTCCGAGGATAAGACCGGCTACGAGCTGTTGCTGGGCAACATCACGCTCAAGGATGGCTCCGAGGAGACCGAGCTCGGCAAGGTCACCGAAGTCAAGGTCGATGACAGCGAGTTCGACGATGACGCCCTGTATGCCGGTGCCCGCATTTCATGGAAGACCGATGGCAAGGCTCCGGCCTACGAGATCTACCAGATCAACGAGGACAAGAGCCGTTCGTTCCTTGGCGTCTCAAACGTCGAGAACTTCTATGCAAACGCACTGACACGTGTAGGCGAGACCAATAACACCACGTTCGAGATTGTGCCGGTAGACCGTTATGGTACGCAAGGCACGAGCGCCAAGGCCGATATGGATTGGCCCGACAACAGCAAGCCGAAAGCCGGTGCCACGGCTTCGCGCACACTGCTGAATGTGGGCGACGAAGTGACGTTCACCTCCGCAAGCTCGAAGAACACTGCCGAGGTCGCCTGGTTTCTGCCCGGATCAAGCAAGGAGCATGCCACTGGCAAGTCCGTCACCGTCACCTACGACAAGGAGGGCGTGTATGACGTTGAGATCACCGCGAAGAACAAGAGCGGCGAGGCCACTGCGACGCTGAAGGGGCAGATTGTCGTCTCCGCGGATGTCATGGACCTTGTGTTGCTCTCTCAAGGCGCTCAGGTCAGCGCCGACGGGTTCACGAACGGCAACGAGAAGCCTGAGTTCGCGGTTGATGGCGACGTGAAGACCAAGTGGTGTGTCACCGGCCCGGCTCCGCATGAGCTTGTTGTCGATCTCGGCGCACCCAAGACCGTCTCTCAAGTCGATATTTCCCATGCTCAAGCCGGTGGAGAGGATGCCAGCATGAACACGCAGGAATATGCGATCGAGGTCAGTGAGGACGGAACCGAATACACGCAGGTCGCGTTGGTCAAGGGCAACACTGAAGGTGCCACGTCCAACGCCTTTGCCCCGGTCAATGCCCGTTACGTCAAGTTGGTGGTTAACAAGCCGACGCAGGGCAGCGACACTGCGGCTCGTATCTATGAGATGCAGGTACGTGGCGCAGACGGCGCGATCCTCTAGGAGCCGCTGTTTGTTCTGACGAATACATCGCTTCCGGGTGAGCCGGTATATCGGTGTTACCCGGAGGCGGCATCTCGGCCCGTATCGAATGCATGCCGTGCGAATTTCCACTTTGTGAGGAATGAGGGCAAAGAAGTTCTGTATCGATGTGGGCCATGCCATATACTAAACTGATTCATGCAGTATGCATGCAATGGTGAGTGCTATCGAAGTCCGTTTTTTGAGGTTCCCCCATTGCAGGGAACCAACATATCTCGAAACGGGAGAGTACGCCGATGACGAGCACGGAGCCGACGATGAACACAAACCCCCTCCACTTGGAGTCAGGAGCCGCGCATCCGGTCGCCAAACCGCATCGGGTGGGCCTCAAGGACATCGCCGACGAGCTGGGAATCTCGCAGACCGCGGTATCGTTCGCGATCAACGATCGTCCCGGCGTCTCCGAAGAGACCAAAAGGCGCGTCAAAGAGGCTGCGTCGAAGCTTGGCTGGAGCCCGGTGTATGCGGCGCAGGCGCTCGGCTCATCGAAGACCATGACGGTTGGCTTCGCCCCGGCACGCTCCTCAAACGGTCTTCGGGACGAAGGCTTCATGCTGCATTTCATGACCGGTTTGCATGAATCCCTGAGTCTCAAAGGTTACGGTCTGTTGTATCAGCCCTGCTCATCGGTCAGGGAAGAGTTGTCGGTCTACAAGGATTGGGCTCGACGTAAGCGTGTTGACGGTGTTATCCTCGTTGACCTGCGTGCTGACGACCCGCGCCCCGCGCTGCTTGCTCGGCTCGGTGTGCCGGCTGTGCTTGCGGGAGGTCCGGATCCTGAGAACATCGTGCCCTCGCTGTCGATTGACGATTCAGGCGCCATGGAAACGATTCTCCGACATTTGGTATCATGCGGACACCGGCGTATCGCATATCTATCGGGGGACCGCACCCTTGACTATTCGCGTGATCGCGAACGAATGTTCCGTGAATTCGCAAAGCGCTGCGATCTTGAGTCGATCCGTGTCGAATACACCAACTTCAGCGTAGACATCGCCTCGGCAATGACGCTTGCAATGTTGTGTGGAAGCAATCCGCCCACCGCTTTCATCTACGAGAATGAGACATTGGCCGCAGCCAGTCTGCATGCCATTACCGAGTGGCTGCTCAATACGCCGTCCAGGAATCCGGACGCACCGCGATATCCGCATAATCTTCCGGCTATCGTTAGCTTCGAGGACAGTTTCTTGTGCGTATCGATCTATCCATCGCTCACGTCGGTACACCGAGACCCGAGCGTGTATGGAACGAAGGTCGCCAAACTGCTGATCAAGGTCATCAACGGTGAGACGGTCAGTGGCAACCGCCGCATCCTGACTCCCAAGCTCGTGATCAGGGACAGTACCAGACTTTCCTGTGTCTGATTCGTCTACGGCTACATCCTGTTGGTGGAGCGGATAGAAACGGCATGAGACGGGAATAGGCAAGGTCCGACGGGAGTTTTCCGTCGGACCTTGCCTATTCGTTATCACGAATTGTATCGCCTTACGCCGCGTTCTTCACGGCCGTCGCAATGGACACAGCCGGGTCGAGGAACGGAATCAGCGTGGACTGGAACGCATGGTACAGGTCGGACTTGCCCGGCCAGACCGTGCCGATCACGCGATTGTCGCCGTCAAGCTGGTGGAACCATGATCCGCCTTCGTGGTCGATGACGTGCTCGTCGACGTAGCGGGCGAACGTGGCGTACCAGTTGGCGTATCGTGCCTCGCCGGTGGCAGCGTGCAGCGTGGCGGCGGTGTTCAACGATTCGGCGGCTGTCCAATGCATGCGGTCGGTGACCACCGGTGTGCCGTTCCAGTCGGTCGTATAGACGAGCCCCTCCGCGCCGTCCGCGTTCCACGCATCGTCCACCGCCCGCGCAAACAGGTGCTCGGCGGCGTCGATGTAGGGCCGCGCGCCGTCTCGGTTGGCGAAGGAGCTCAGCGCCCACTGCACGATGAGGCGCGCCCATTCGATGCCATGGCCCGGCGTGGCGCCATACGGTTTGAACTGGTCGTCCTTCTTGTCGGCGTTGCATTCGAGGTCCAACGACCAGTCGGATTTGAAATGCTCGGGGATGCGCCACCGGTTGTGTGCCGCCCATTCGATGACGTGGTCGATGATGCGGCCGGCGCGGACGCGATAGGTGTTGTTCCCGGTGGCGTCGGCCACGGCCAGGAACGCCTCGGTGGTATGCATGTTGGCGTTCAGGCCCCGATAGGGGTCGAGTGCGGTGAATGCCGTGTCCCAGGTGTCGACGGCCAGGCCGATCTCGTCGTCCCAGAAATGCTCGTCATATGTGGCGAGCGCCTCGTCGAGCAGTTCCTTGGCACCCGGACGCCCGGCCAGCAGGGCAGAGGATGCGGCGAGTATCACGAAGGCGTGCGCGTAGCAGATCTTGCCCGGCACGTGGGTGCCGTCCTCGAACACCTGCGCATACCAACCGCCATGCTCGTCGTCATGCAGAATGCCGGTCAATCCCTTGAGCGCCGCGTCGGCCAGCTCGCCCGCACCCGGGTATCCGAGCATGGCACCAATCGAATACACATGGGCCATACGGCTGGTGATCCACGTTTCGACGCCGTGGGAGGGGTCGAGGGTGCCGTCGGCGTTCAGCCAGCCGGAACCGCCATCCGGCGCTGGGAAGCCCTTGCCGAACTTCAGCAGCTCGTAGGTTTCGGAAGCCATGAAAATGCGGTTGGCTTCGGTGCCGAGCGTATACCGTGGGTTATTGGTCATAATGATTGTTCCTTTCCTTAACGAGAACATGCGGTGGGTGCGCAATGAGCATTCAGCGGGCACGTCTTAGTGTTTCACGCGAATGCCGAAATAGTCCATGACCAGTTCGCAGAACATCATATTCGACCAGCTGAACCATTCGCGCGTGTACTTGGTCGGATCATCCACGTCGACGCCTCGTGCATGAGATGTGTACCGGCGTCGGTGGCTACAAGACGGTCGAGGATATGCGCCTTGAAGTCCTTGCTGTCGCTGGTCATCGCCTCGATAGACAGCGCGATCGGCCACACATAGCGCGGTGGGGTGTGCGGTGAGCCGATGCCCTTGAGATACTCGCCCTCGTAATAGTACGGGTTTTCGTCGCTGAGCAGCGTGCGTCGGGTCGCCAGATACGTCGGATCGTCCGGTGCGCAGTACCCCAAGTAAGGGGCCGCCATCAAGGAGGGCACATTGCTGTCGTCCATGATATTGACGTGACCCAGGCCGTCGGTCTCGAATGCGTAGATCGTCTCGCCATTGCGGTTCGTCGTTTTGGCGTGGGCTTCGATGCCTTCGGTGATGGTGCGGCGCAGCTCGCCGGCACGGGCGGCGATATCGGCGTCATCCAGAATCTCACCGCCGAAGATGCGTTCCAGATAGCCCATCACCACGGCGGCGAACATGTTCGAGGGCACCAGATAGTGTAGGTGCAGGCGTCGTCGCTGGGGCGGAAGCCGGACCAGGTCATGCCGGTGTACGCCACCGGCGACCCCTTGCCGTTATTGCTCAGCGATTCGGTGGGGATGTCCGTGTCGCGGATGAAGAAATACGGGGAGCGTTCATGATGCTGCTCGGTCTCGAAGACGTCAAGAATCTTCTTGACGCCGGCAATGAATTCGGCATCGAAGTGATCGGCGTTGCCGGTGTTCGCGTACAGCATCCAAGCCAACTGGATGGGGTAGCACAGCGAATCCACCTCGTACTTGCGCTCCCAAAGCCAAGGGCTGGAGAAATCGGACCGGTCGTCCTTGTCCCAGGAGGCGCCGTTCGGTTCCTCGTTGAAGGCATTCGCATACGGGTCGATGATGATGTAGCGGAACTGTTGCCGTATCAGACCGGCGATCAGGTTCGCAATATCGCTGTCTTCGGTGGCAAGGGCCAGATACGGGCGCAATTGCGCGGTCGAATCACGCAGCCACATGGCCGGGATATCGCCGGTAAGCAGGAATGTGGTGCCGTCGTCATGCCGTTTGACCGTGGTGGTCAGGGTGTCGGCAAAGCAGGCATTGAAGTTCTCGGCCCAGGCGGCGTGTTCGGTGCCACACAGGTCCGTGATGTGCTGCATGAAATCCGAGACCGACTTCGGTATCGCGGTGGTCGTCATAAATTCAACTTCTTTGTTTGAGGGATATACATATCAAGGGAACAGCATTATTCTAAACCGCTTTAGTTGAAGACACGCGAAAGGATGTGAAGAGCGTGGCCGTGAGTACACCATATGAAAAAACCGGTGAGATTTCCTGTTCGGAGAATCTCACCGGTTGCGGTCAGTCGATTCGTGAAGTCACACGAATGACGAACAAAGGGGGCGGAATCAGGCCTCGTTCTTCTCGTCCATGGCCTTGAGCTGGGGCGGGGTGTACGTGTCGCGCTTGAATTCAGTCAGGAAGTACAGGCCGACGACCAACAGCTCGATGGCGGGGCAGGATGAAGGCGGTGCCGAGAAGAATCACGCAGCCGATAATCATGTAGACGGTCAGCACGCGAGTCTCGCGGACCTCGAGAGCGGGTAGCTGGCGGAGATACGGTCCACGAAGAAGATGAAGCAGCCGAGCGCGAAGAACGCCAGGCCGGTCATGATGCCGATTTTGTAGCTGGTCTTCTTGATGAACAGCGAGGCGGGGATGGCCACGATGAAGTAGCCGGCATAGAATGCGGACTGCACGAACGCGGTCTTCATGTCGCTCAGGTCGAATACGGCCTTGAACTGGGTGATAAGAATGTCATTGAGGCTTGCGGCGATGGCCTAGAAGGCGAACAGCACCGAAGTCATTGAAAATTGCAATACTGGCGTGCGATCAAGGTAGCCGTCAGGCTTTCCACCCACGCCACGTTCTTGGATGCGGTCTTGTCCATGATATGTATTCCCTTTTTCTCTATAAATGGACGTATGACAGATCGATCGATCAATGGATGATGACTAGTGAATAGTGATAGTCCTGTTGCCGGGTTCCATCAGGGTGTTACATGATTTGGCAGAATTCGATGACCTCGTGGTTCGGGCCCAGTACGTTGAAGTAACGGATGCCGTTGCTCCAGAAGGTGTCGATGTGCTGGATGGAGCCTTCCACGAAGTTCAGGCCGAGCTTCTGGGCTTCGGCGAAGGACGCTTCGATATCCGTCGAATCCAGCGCGAAGTGGTTGATGGCGCCGTTTTCCATAGGCGTGGGGTTCATGGTCCACACCTCGAGGGTCAGGTTGTTCAGGCGCAGGAAGGTGCAGCGGTCCTCACCGTTGGGATAGATGCCGAGGCATTCGAAGCCGAGACGCTCGTAGTAGGCGATGGTGCCTTCGAGGTCCGTGGTCGGAATGCCGACATGCTGGACGCCGGTGACGGTGTCGCGAATGGACATGGTAACTCCTTTTTAAAACAGGATGGCTTTGCCGGTATAGGACGGCAAAGCCATCGGGAAAATAGGTGGTTTTGGATTACTTGCCGATTTCAGCCAGGTAGTCGGGCATCTCGGCCGGGTACTGCGGCCAGGCACCGGCCTGGGTGCAGACGTAGGCGGCGGTGTTGACGGCCTTGCGGTGGGCTTCGGCGAGCGTGTCGCCCAGCAGGATGCGTGCGGTGAAGGTGCCGGAGAAGGAGTCACCTGCACCCACGGTGTCGTTCACCTCGACGTGCGGAGTGTCCAGCGTGGAGACCTCGCCCTTGCGGGAGATGATGGTGGAGTAGGCGGAGCCGGCGGTCAGAATCACGTAGTCGAGGTCGAATTCCTCGAGGAACCAGCGGGAGGCGTCTTCGCCGGAGGTGCCGCGAATGTCGAACATGTCGCGCAGCAGCAGGAGTTCCTCGTCGTTGATCTTGAAGACGGTGGCCGCCTTGAGGAGTTCCTCGATAAGTTCCTTGGAGTAGTGGTCGCCGCGCAGGTTGATGTCGAAGAACTTCATCGCGCCCGGCTTGGTGTGCTTGAGCAGCTCCGTGATGGTGGCGTGCGATTCGGGGGAGCGCAGGGCCAGGGTGCCGAAGCAGACGGCGTCGGCCTTGGAGACCACGTCGATGAGCTGGCGGGTGTACAGGATGTGGTCCCAAGCCACGCCCTTGACGATGGTGTACTCCGGGATACCGTTCTTCAGTGCGACTTCGACGGTGGAGGTCGGCCAGGCGTTGCGCTGGATGACGGTGTTGATGCCGGCCTCGTTGGCCTTGGCAATCAGTTCGTCGCCGAGTTCATCCTCGCCGACCGCGCTGATGGCCCAGCCTTCGGTGCCGTTCTTCATCGCGTGGTAGGCGAAGTTGACGGGGGCGCCGCCGGCTCGCTTGCCGCTCGGCAGCATGTCCCACAGCAGTTCACCGAGGCTCAGAACGATCGGGGTAGTCATGGTTGGTTTCCTTTCCTTTGTTTCCTTTATCGGGTGTTTCGTATGGAAAATCTTGTGATGTCGGCGCTTGGTTTAGGAGACGTCGAAGAACACCGAGGGGTGTTCGAGGAATTGGGTCACTGCCACTGCTGCGGCACCGGAGACCGCCGCGTCGGCGGACAAGGTGGATAGGCTGATGGAAGTGGAGGCATTGATTTCGGGGATGGCCCGTTCGGCCACCGTGGCGCGCACCTCATCGAGCAGTATCGGGCCGGCTTCGGACACGATGTCGCCGATGATGATGTGCTCGGGATTGTATCCATTGAAGATGGTGACGCATCCGTAGCCGACGTATCGGGCGACTTCGCGGACAATGGCGATTGCCGCTTCGTCGCCGTCGCCGGCTTTGGCGAACAGGGCGCGGGCGGCTTCGGTGTGGGTCATATCGGCCGCGCCGGGAACCACGGTGCCATCGGCGATGAGCGTATCGTGAATGGCGGGGGTGGAGCAGTAGCGTTCAAGGCAGCCGACGTTGCCGCAATCGCAGGGGCGGCCGTTGACGTCAATGGAGATGTGTCCGATTTCGGTGGCGGCACCGAGGAAGCCGTTGATGAGGCGACCGTTGTCGATGACGCCGAGGCCCACGCCTTCGCCGACCAGATAATAGGCGAGGTTGTCGTCGGCGTGCACCGACGGGTCGAAGAGATAATGTGCGAGGGCGCCGGCGCGGGCGTCCTGTTCGATGAACACTGGCACGCGGAAAGCGGTGGCGAATTCGTCGATGAAGTTGATTTTGCGCCAGCCCTGCATGTTGGACACCACGGCGGTGCGGCCTACGTTACGCAGATAGGGGCCGGGCACTGCCATGCCGATGGCCACGATGGATGGGTCGTTGTCGAGCAGTTGTTCGACGCGCTGGTGGATGGTGACGATGGAGTCGTTGATGGTGTTGTCGCACACCGTGGGCAGGTTTTCAAAGCTCAGGGTGTTGCCGCACAGGTCGAACACGCCGATCTGCACCAGCGAGCGGGCGAATTTGATGCCGATGATGCGGAAGTGCGTGGTGTTGAGCTTGAGTCCGATGGAACGGCGGTTCTTGGAGCCTTCCAGATCGCCGGTCTCTTCAATCATGCCGGCCTCGATAAGGCGTGCGGTGATTTTGGTGATGGCCGCGGGGGTGAGTTCCAGTGCCTTGGCGATTTGCGCGCGGGAACTGATGCCGTTGTGATACAGGTGCTTGACGATGCGGGAGCGGTTGGATTCGGAGACACTGGCCTGGGAAGTGGCGTGGGTGGTGTTTGTTGCCATCGGTCTTAAGTCCTCCTTGTCTGCACCGCTGCGAGTTGTTCCGCTCGTCTTTGAATCTGAACTTGATTAAGATATTAACGCTGTTAATTGATTGACGCAATCAATATGTCATTCGGCGTGTCGTGCATGTGAGTGTCGTCTTGGGTGAATTTGTTAAGATAGTTGTCAATAGTCAGATGTACACTGATATCAAGCGAAACGTTCGATGAAGAACAGGGGAGGACTGATGTCCGAAAACACTATGAACAATCTCAAAATCGGTGTTGACGTGGGCGGAACAAAAATCGAAGCTGTGCTGGTTGACGCAATGGGCACGGTATTGGGTTCCGCCCGTATTCCCGCCAGACATGGCAACGATGCCGTGATCGAAGACATCGTCGCTGTAGCGCATCAGGCGGCGGGTGAGCGTTTTGACGAGGTGAGGGCCATCGGTGTCGGTACCCCGGGCACGGTGGATTCGGCCAGCGGGCATGTGGGCAATATCGTGAATCTCGACGTGGTCTCGCTGGATATGGGGCCGTTGATCTCGCAGCGTTCGGGCGTGCCGGCCCATGTGGAAAACGACGTCAACGCCGCCGCCGTCGGCGCGGCCACCGTGTTGGGCGGTGCAGATGGCATGGCCGGTACCATTGCGTTCCTGAACTTCGGCACCGGACTGGCTGCGGGCATTGTCGAAAACGGCGTGCTGATGCATGGCTATAGCGGTGCGGCCGGCGAAATCGGCATATCCCAGTCGAACCTCATCGCCTCAAGTGCCCTTGCGGGCAATACGGATGCTTGGAAACCGTCTGCTCGGGCGCATCCGTGGGACGTCTGTGGCCCAACGCCGACCCGCCGATGCCCGACCTGATTCGTCGCGCGAAAAAGCGGGAGGCCGAGGCCGTCGATGTGCTGGACATGGTAGTGCGCGCCATCGGCGACACTATCCAGATTTTGGCCCAATCCGTTGACCCGCGACTGATTGTCTTGGGTGGCGGCATGGCCAAAACCGGTGAACCGTTGGTCGAGGTGATCGCGGCTGAGCTGCGCCGGCGCGAATCGCAATGCCGATTCCTTGAAACGCTGGACCTGCCGGCCCGGCTGCGTCTGGCACCCGTCGATCAACCGGTCGGAGCCATCGGTGCCGCCATGGCGGCATAGCACTGGCATAGTGCCGGGGCATGGAAGATGAGGCGTCGGATTTGTCTCCGAGACCGCATCTTCCATGCGGTCCTATATCGCTTTATGTCGTGCTGTGCCGCGCTTGGCCTTGCGCGTTTCGTTGCCGGGGTGGCCAGCTTTATTTGGCCAAGTGTTGGAAGACCACGGCGATGGCCTCGCCCTGTACGGTGATGTCGGGTCCGCATTCGCAGCGCCGGATCACCGTGTGTTTATGGAAGGACGAGGACGTGGCGGCATCCAGATACTGCTGTGCCGCGTCAATGAACGTCTCGTTGATGATGTTCGGCTGCCCATAGACGCATACGTCTGCCATATCCAAAAGGCCCACAGGCATGGACAGGGCCTGGCCGAGATAGCGGCCCGCCCGAGCAAGGATACCCTGATGCTGCTCCACGTCTGCTGCGCTGAGTTGCTTCTTCAATGCGGTTCCGGAAATCATCGTCTCCAAGCAACCGTGCTTGCCGCAAGGGCACAGCGGCCCGTCAAGATCGATGGAAATATGGCCGAGCTCGCCAGCCGCGTGCAGTTCGCCGATTACCGGCGTGTCCGAGAGCAGAATCGCCGAACCGATGCCTCTTTCGATGCGCACGAAAAGCATATTCGGCCCGCCTTGGCCAAAGAAACGTTCGGTGAGCATGGCTGCGGTGGCGTCGTTGCTGACGTTTACTTCAAGTCCGAAATGTTCGGCGATTGGCGTGGACAGGTCGAGATTGTTCCAGCCGCGCATCGTGGAGGAGCGGACCACGCCGTTGTCTACCACGCCGGGGGAGGCGACTCCGATGCCGATGACCTCGCCATCGGACATGCCCAGCATCTTCTCAATGAGCTCGATGATCACATCCACGGAAACGAATGAGCCGGTGTTCAGGGTGACTTCGGCGTGACGCAGCGGCTGGCCGAGCAGATTGGTGACTGCGCCGTGCAGCAGGTGCTCCTGCGTCAGGTCGATGCTGATGATGCGCAGTCGATCGATATCGATGCTCAGCAGTGTGCCTCGTTTGCCTTTGCCGCCGCTGGGTGCCTGACCGGTCTCGCGCAGCAATCCTTCCTCCAGCATCCGACCGACCACATCGGAAACGGCCACGCGGCTCAATCCGGTGCGTCGGCCGAGCTCGGCGCGCGAATACTGGTTGGTGGGGAACAACAACCTGAAGATAAGTTGGCGGTTCTTGCGGCGCACATCGGCGGGGAAGCCTTGGCCGCATGGTCGTCGGTCGTTGTGTTGAGACCGAGATATGACATGTTTCCTCCTGCCTGATGGTGAGCGAGTGGACGGCGATTGTTGTTCCATACACAGCTTAGACGGTGAAGCGCAATTTCGTCGTTGAAACTGTTATGAAACTTCACTAATAAATTCCAGTGTACCTGTGTGAAGCGTCAGGAAACACCGTGAGTGTTCATAAGGTCCAAAATTGTTAGTATCATTAACAAATAGCGAATCACCAATCGGCGCTACGCCGAACGGTGGTTGGAACGCCGCGCGGCACCCGGACGTGACAAGGATGTTGCCATTATCCGCAAGACGGGCGGCGGTACAGCGACTCGCATCGGGCGGGCCGCACGGAACTGGAGGAAACCGATGCCGGAAATCATCATTGTCAAGAACGAAGCCGAGGCCGGCGAGATCTACGGCCGTTGCGTGGCGGACCTGATCAAAGCAAAGCCGGACGCCGTGCTGGGCCTGGCCACTGGCTCCAGCCCGCTGGCCGCCTATCAGGCGCTCGCCAAGATCGTCAAGGACGAGGCCATTGACGTTTCGGGCGTGCGTGGTTTCGCGCTTGACGAATACATCGGGCTGCCGCTGACCCATCCCGAGTCCTATCATGCGACCATCCATCGCACCGTGGTCGAACCGCTTGGCCTGGACCCGGCCAAGGTCCATGTGCCCGGCGACGTACTCAACGGCACTCCGCTCGAAGACGGCGACAAAGTCGCGCTGGCCGGCCCGGCCTATGATCGTGCCATCGAAGCCGCTGGCGGCATCGACGTGCAGATCCTCGGCATCGGCACCGACGGCCACGTCGGCTTCAACGAGCCCGGTTCCTCGTTGGCCTCCGGCACTCGCGTCAAGACCTTGGCCGAACAGACCCGCATCGACAACGCGCGCTTCTTCGACAACGACATCAACCAAGTGCCCACCCACTGCATCACGCAGGGTATTGGCACGATCATGAAGGCCCGTCACCTCGTGCTGCTGGCGTTCGGTGCCGGCAAGGCCGAAGCCATCGAGGAGACGGTGGAAGGCGGCGTGTCAGCGTTCTGCCCGGCTTCCGCGCTGCAGATGCACCCGCACGCCACGATTATCGTGGATGAGGAGGCCGCGTCCCGCCTGCGCCACAAGGACTACTACCGTTACGCCTACACCCACAAGCCGGCCTGGCAGGGCATCTGAGTTATCGTGTGCTGGCTCCCGCCAGCGGGAGCGCATGAGCGGTAAGGAGAACAACATGTCTGATAGGAACGAGATAGTCTCGCGCGTGACCGCGGCACTGGAGGGCAAGCCGGCTCCGGTGGCGATTCGTAACGCGCGCAAGGTGGATGCGCGCGGCGAACGGCGCGGATATTGGGTCGTCTCCGATGCCGCCGGCGTCATCATGGCGGCCGGCACGGGGGAGGGGACCTTCGAGCACTGCTGCCGCACGGTGGGGCTCGACCCGGCCGATCGCAACGCGGTCATCGACGCCGAAGGCCGTATTCTGACCCCCGGCTACGTGGACATCCACGCGCACGGCGCATGGGAGAAGAGCTTCGATGACGGGCCGGACGGCATCGACGTGGCGCGGGCCGGCCACGCCGTGCATGGCACCACGCGCCAGGTGCTCTCGCTGATCACCAACCCCGTGGACGTGATCTGCCGCAACATCCGCACCGTCCGCGCCACAATGGAGTCCGGCCGCCCCGACATCCTAGGCTGCCATCTGGAAGGCCCGTTCCTGGCCCTGGCCCGCAAGGGCGCACATGACCCGGAATGTCTCAAGGATCCGGTGCCTGACATCGTCGATAAGATGCTTGAGGCCTCCGGTGCCGACCCCGCCTCCGGCAAGCTTGGCTGCATCCGCCAGATCACCATCGCCCCCGAACTGCCCCACGGCATCTCCGCCATCCGCCAGTTCGCCGCTGCCGGCGTGGTGCCGGCCGTGGGCCACTGCGCACGCCGACTACGAGACCGCCAAAGCCGGCTTCGACGCGGGCGCGGGCATCATGACCCACATGTTCAACGCGATGAACGGCCTGCATCACCGCGAACCCGGTCCGATTCCGGCCGCGGTGGAGGACCCGCGCGTCACCATCGAGCTCATCAACGACGGATTCCACGTGCAGGATCCGATGGTGAGCCTCTCCTTCCGGTTCGCGCCTCACCGCACGGCCTTCGTGACCGACGCGATGGCCGCCACCGACTGCCCGGACGGCGCCTACAAGTTGGGCGCGCTGGACGTGAACGTGGTCGGCGGGCATGCGCGCCTGGTCTCCAACGGCGCCATCGCCGGCTCCACTCTGCTGCTGGAGGTCGCCGTGCGCCGTGCGGTGTGCGAACTGGGCTTCAGCCCGGTGGACGCGGTCGAGGCGGCCACTCTGACGCCGGCCAAGGCG
>ENA-OQCO01000286-OQCO01000286.1-human-gut-metagenome-genome-assembly--contig:-NODE-286-length-29366-cov-1.629023_pt1 | contig 29366 bp, 30 predicted proteins | sample MGYA00242500_ERZ504582 | MGnify/ENA primary metagenome ERZ504582 (study PRJEB26092, sample SAMD00036346) | human gut metagenome | host: Homo sapiens | study: EMG produced TPA metagenomics assembly of... | reverse complement strand
CTTGGCCGTTGGGCTTTGTGGGGGATGCGGGGAATACGGATTGCCACTCGGGCTGCGCCCCTCCTCAGAATGACGCCTTCTTTGACCCCTCCCTATCGTTTCTCTGAAACGATAGACGCCATGGGCGTCCTGGCGCGCACTTTTACGCAGGCATATTACCACTTATATGGACACAATGCAAGTCCCTTTTTGCCAAAAACTGTCATTTTTTCTGGAATTTTCTGCATCCCATTCCCCGGTATGGCAAAAGGGCCTTGCTCCTCGCCGCAAGGCCCTTATTTTCTGGGAACTTCGCTGCCATTACCGCAGCTGCGCCGTGAACACGATCTCCCCCGGCTGAGGGCATTGGGCCCGGATGAAGCCGCGGTGTCCCTCGGCAATGCTCCGGGCGATGGAGAGCCCCACACCGAAGCTGCCGTCGGCGGAGCGGGCCTGATCCGACCGATAGAACCGGTCAAAGAGCTTCTCTGTCTCCCCCTCGGCCAGCGGTGTACAGGCATTGCTGCACCGCAGGACGACGCCCGGTTTTCCCTTCTCCAGCACAAACCGGATGGGTGTCTCCGGCAGGGCATACTTCACGGCGTTATCCAGCAGGATAGACACCAGCTGCCGCACGGCGTACTCGTCGCCGCAGTAGGTAAGCCCCGGCACGATAGCAAGCTCCAGCGGATGGCCCTGAGACCGGGCAAAATCCCGGAAGGACTCCGCCGTCTCCTCCACCGCCTCGCTGACGGCGAAGTCCGACAGCTTCAGCGGCGATTCCTCCTCGTCCATGCGGGAGAGCGTCACCGTGGTCCTGCGGAAGCAGAAAAAAGCCTGACCTCTTCTCTCTTCTCTCTTCCCTCTTTTATAAATAGGGCAGGGTCCGGCTCCCAAGGGAACCGGACCCTGTCCTGTTTTTTGACGCCTCACCTACTCGCCAAGGCTGCGGGAGAACCCCCCATCCTCACAGGATGGAGAGCTGTCCCGGATCCTCGTCACCCTCTGGGCCAGTCCAGATCTCTGGGCAGCCCCAGAATGTAGTCGGCGCTGACGTGATAATACCGGCACAGCTTCTCCAGCTTTTCGATGCCCATTTCGCTGGTGCCGTCCCGCCAGCGCCGGATCTGCTTGGTGCTGACGCCGATGACCTTCGCCAGATCCTGCACCTTGGTGTCGCTGTCCTCGATAATGGCATCAATGTTTGGATATTGCTTCATGTGCGACCTCCTTACGGCCCATTGTGTCCCATCGACCTTTTGTCGAATTATGTCGAAAATTTTACACTTACAACGACATATAAGTCTTGACTTTGGACATATATGTCATTTATAATATGTAAAGACATATATGTCCCACATTTGTTTGTTCGTTCTGCCCTCATCACCGTCATTGTTTGGCATTCTCCACGCAATATGACTGGAAATTTCAGGACAGTTGCTCTGTTTCGACGTTCTTCATGAGCAAAAGATGCTTTAATAGTCCTGCACCCGCCAAGTGCTCCAAGCTATCTCCGGGAGGAACCCCCTATGACCGCAAAAAAGCTCTTACAGATCATCAGCACCATTCTGGTGGCGCTGGTAGTCCTTCTGGCCGTGGCGCTGGTCGGCGTCCGGCTGGCCGGCATCCGCACCTTCACCGTTCTGTCCGGCTCCATGGAACCCACTTACCACGTAGGCTCCCTCATCTACGTAAAAAAGGTGGACCCCACCACCATCCGGCCGGGGCAGGTCATCACCTTCATGCTGGATGAGAACACCGTGGCCACCCACCGGGTGGTGGAGGTGGTCCCCGACGAGGACGATCCCTCCACTCTGCGCTTCCGCACCAAGGGCGACGCCAACGACGCCGAGGACGGCAGCCTCGTCCACTACAAAAACGTCATCGGCACCCCGGTGTTTGCCATTCCCAAGCTGGGCTACGCAGCCAATTACATCCAGCATCCCCCCGGCCTGTACGTGGCCATCTCCGCCGGGGCCGTCCTGCTGCTGCTGACCTTCCTGCCGGACCTGCTCTCCGGCGGCTCCGACAAGGGGCAGGGCAAGCGCATCCGTCAGGACAGTCAAAAGGCATAGATCCGTCGGTCCTGCCGCAAGGCTCACCATATCATTTGTTATCATTTTATGCAGGAGGAAAAACCATGAAAGCAAGGAACCGCATCAAACCCCTGTTGACCCTGTGCTGCGCCCTGCTGCTGGTAGCCGCCGGTGTGTTCGGCACGCTGGCCTACCTCACCGGCACAGACACGGTCAACAACACCTTCACCGTCGGCAACGTGAAGATCACGCTGGACGAGGCCAAGGTGACCACCGACGGCACGCCTGTGGAGGGCGCTGACCGTGTGAAGGCCAACGAGTACCATCTGCTCCCCGGCCACACCTACACCAAGGATCCCACCGTCACCGTTGAGGAGGGCAGCGACCTGAGCTACGTCCGCATGAAGGTCACCTTCAACAACGCCACGGACATCATCGCCCTGTGTACTGACCCCGAGTTTGCCGAGGACGACCCCACCGGTGTGGAGAACGCCTATCCCCTGATCCGCATGGTGAAGTTCGTGGAAGCCAACGCCGCCAAGTGGGACGGCATCATCCCCGATAACATGATGGACACCGAGGAAATGCTGGCCAATGCCAAGTACTTCGTCTACGACAAGGCCACTGACACTCTGACCTACTATTTCTATTACAACGAGACCGTTGCCGCCCCCGACGGTGATGTGGTCCTGCCTGTCCTGTTTGACAAAGTGACCCTGCCCGAGTGGGTCACCAACGACCAGCTGGCCACTCTGGAGAATTTCCAGATCACCGTGGTGGCCGAGGCCATTCAGGCCGACGGCTTCGTCAATGCGGGCGCCGCTTGGGCCGCCTTCAACGGCTGATTTTTCCCCCGGTTTCGACGGCACATGGCTGCGCCCCACGCCGTGGAAATAAATCATAGTTTGTAAGAAAGGAAGAAGCGAGTATGAAGAAAAAAACTCTGGCGCTGGTTCTGGCTCTGACCCTGTTGGTGGCCGGTGTCGTCGGCGGCACGCTGGCTTGGCTGACCGATCAGACCACCGAAGTGAAGAACACCTTCACCGTGGGCGATATCAACATCGGCCTCACCGAGACCACCGCAGACTACAAGATGGTTCCCGGCAACACCATCGCCAAGGACCCCACCGTCACCGTCAAGGCCAATTCCGAGGCCTGCTGGCTGTTCGTGCAGGTCACGGAGTCTACTGACCTGAAGGACTTCATCACCTATGCCATTGCTGAGGGCTGGACCGCTCTGCCTGGCGTGGATGGCGTTTACTACCGTGAGGTTCCCGCCTCCGCCGCCGACCAGACCTTCTCTGTGCTGGCAGACAATGCCGTCACCGTGAAGAGCGATGTTACCAAGACTATGCTCGAAACCGCCAAGACGGATGCCCCCACCCTGACCTTTCAGGCCTACGCCGTGCAGAAGGACAATGTTGCCTCTGCCTCCGATGCTTGGGCCAAGGTCAACCCCTGACCAAGTGATCCCTTGCACATTCTGATACCCAAAAAATCAAACAAAAAGGAGAGTAATTACATGAAAAAGAAGATCACTGCCCTGTTCCTGTGCGTGGCGCTGGCCGCCATCGCCATCGTCGGTGCCTCTCTGGCCTACTTCACCGACACCGACAACGAAACCAACACATTCACCGTCGGCGGCGTAAAAATCGACCTGATCGAGCAGCAGAGTAATAAGGACCATACCGGCTTTGTTCCTTATACGGGAGATAAGGTTCTCATGCCCATCGTCGGCTCCGCTCAGGGAGAAAAATACCCCAACGGCCAGCCCAAGGCTGCGAACTACATCGACAAGGTCGTAACGATTCAGAATACCGGCAAGTCTGCCGCTTGGATTCGTGCTTACTATGCGGTTCCCTCCGATCTGGATGACGGCTATGAGACCTTCAACGCCGGTGCGAACATCCTGCACGGCAACTTCGGCAACAAGATCGTTGACGGCACTGTCTACACCACCTTCGGTGCGGAGTGGAACTGGATGCATGACGGCAAGTGGAACTACTTCGAGACCACCATGGACGGCGTCAACTACAACGTCTACTTCGCGGACTACTACCAGCCTGTTGCGGCCAATGAGACCACCGAGCAGCTCATTTGCGGCGTGTATCTGGACAAGAACGTGGATATGAAGGACGGCAAGTACATCGATACGCGTTACCCCAACGCCGACCTCTCTATCCTGGAAGGCACGGTCAAGTATCCCGTATTTGCGGTTGCTGTGCAGGCTGAGGGCTTTGACACTGCCGCAGCTGCTATGGATGCCGCCTTCGGCGCCAACTACAATCCTTGGGGCGGTACCGCCACCAACTGGCAGTAATTCCCCCCCAACAGGAAGCAGATCGGCTTCCCTGACTCTACTATCTCCTCCCTATTTTTTGCGGCACGGGTCCTGTGACCCGACCAACCCCGACACGCCTGTTACCAGCGGGTCGTGTCGGGTGGCAGAAAGCCCCCCTATAGGCTCCCTGTCACCCCGGTGAACCTGTTACCAGCGGGAACACCGGCGGCCGTGGCCTCTTAGAGGCCCGGCCAAACCAGTGCAGCTGTTACCGCAGCTGCACCGGTTTGACCGCTGCGGTCAACCACCTTCTCTGTCCTCCCTATGGAGGCTGACCATAGACAGGAAAGGAGCAACCACATGAAACGAAAGCTGTTATTACTGTCGGTGCTGGCCATCTGCGTGGCCACGCTGGCAGCCGGAACGCTGGCGTATTTCAGCGCCGACGGAACGGCACGCAATGTCATCACCACCGGCAATGTCTCCATTGCTGTGGAGGAGTGGGCGGATGCGGATAAGACCCAGCCCTTCGAGGATCTTACCGGCATCATGCCCGGCACCACCGTCACCAAAATTGCCGAGGTCCGCAACACCGGCGAGGCCGATGCATGGATCCGTGTCCGCCTCACCAGCGACATCCGTCTCACCGGTGACGGCACGCCGGATCCCTCGCTGGTAAAGCCTGACCTCAACACCACCGACTGGACGCTGGGTCCCGACGGCTACCTCTACTGCAACAAGGCCATCCGCCCCGGCGAGACCACCGCCCCTCTGTTTACCTGCGTCACCTTTGACGCCGGTATGGGCAACGAGTATCAGGATGCCACCGCCACAGTCCATGTGGCCGCCGAGGCTGTCCAGACTGCCAACAACGGCGTCACCGCTCTGGAGGCGCTGGGCTGGCCAACGCAGGGTTAAGGAGGTGCGGCACATGAAAAAAATGCGGCATATGAAGAGAAAAGCCCTTGTGGCGCTGGTGCTGTCCGTCACCATGCTGCTGACCCTGATGCCCGGTCTGGTCTTTGGTGTCTCCGACGATCAGGGTGACCCGGACACCGTCAGCTCCTCCATCGACTACCCCACCGTGAATTTCACCGACGTGGCCCCCTTCCTGCCCCCGGTCAGCGGCACTGCCCCCCGGCGCTCCCCGGCCCGTGCCGCCGGTGATGCCAATACCGGCAGCGATAACGGCATGGTGGTCAACAAGACCTCCGTTTATAACGAGGAGACCGGCGCCTATGACATTACGCTGGAGGCCTACGCCACCGGCAGCAAGGTCATCAGCACCGTCACCAGCGACGTCCCCACGGACATCGTTCTGGTCCTGGATCAGTCCGGCTCTATGGATGATGATATGGGGCAACTGGTCTACACGGCCTACTCCGGCAATACCCGTCAGAACAGTGATCTCTATGAGAAGCAGGATAACCTCTGGTATAAGCTCTCCGATGGCAGCTATGTCGCCGTTACCGTCACCTCCCGGAACGACAGCATCCAATACACCCCCATCACCAACGGAAGAAATAACGAGGATTATGATTGGTGGTCCGACTCAACGTACACAAATCTCTGGGATAACAAAGACGACCTTTACGCCAAGATCAATGGCGAATACCAGAAGGTCACCGTGAGTCGTTCCGGTTACGGAAACAACCGCACCTACACCTATACCCTCCCGGATGGCACGCAGATCGCATCCAGTCGAGGCGATGATGCAGCACCTACCATCAGCAGCACAGACGATGGCTATCTCTATCTCGCATCCATCGATACCACTCAGACCGTCTATACCTACACCTATACCGATGCCAACGGCACGGTGCAGACCATCGGCACCTCCACAGGCGACAGCACCAACTTCACGGCTGCCACGCTTTACAGCCGCAGCACCACAGATAGCGGCATCACCCGTCTGGAAGCCCTGAAAAATGCCGCCGCCACCTTTGCAAATTCCGTGGAGGAGAAGGCCAAGGGCGCTGACGGTGTCCTCGGCACCGAGGACGACATCTCCCACCGCATCGCCGTGGTGGGCTTCGCCAGCCAGTCCGGCTACGGCGACAACACGGAGCTGCTGTCCATCGCCGGAAGCAACAGCGGCAACGTGGGCGTGGCCTATCACAACATCACCGACCAGAACCTCAAGGACGTTCTTCAGAACGTGGACACCTCCGCCGGTCAGGCCATGGTCTCCGACGCCATCGGCGCTCTGGCCGCCAGAGGCGCCACCCAAACAGATCTGGGTCTGGACATGGCCCAGCGCATTCTCTCCGCCAACCCCGTGCAGCCTAACGAAAAGCGCCACCGTGTGGTCATCGTCTTTACGGACGGCGCCCCCACCAGCTTCAACGGCTTTGAGAAGGATGTCGCCAACGACGCCATCACCCATGCCGGCGCCATCAAGACCGCCGGAGCCACCGTCTACACCATCGGCATCTTCTCCGGAGCCAACGCCGTCAGCACCGGTACCGAGCCAAGCGGCGACCTTGATCAGAACAGCAGTTCCCTGAACAGTGCCTGCAACTGGTTCATGCAGCAGGTGTCCTCCAACAACGGCACGCCCCGCACCCCCAGCTACTACTTGTCTGCGGCGGACGCCGGTTCCCTCAGCAATATCTTCCAGCAGATCTCCGACAACATCGAGACCGGCGGCTCCTCCTCCACCCTGACGGAGGAATCCGTAGTCCGGGATATCATCTCCCCCCAGTTCACCCTTCCGGCCGGAAGCACCGTCTCTGATATCACGCTGGAGACCTACGCCTGTACCGGTAAGGACGGTGACACCTACACATGGCGCCAAAACGACACCGCCATGGGCGCCACTGCCACGATAGACGGCAATAACGTCAGCGTCACAGGCTTTAACTTCTCCGATAACTACGTGGGCACCGTTACGAATAACGGCATCGTCACCTACCGGGGCCATAAGCTGGTCATCCGCTTCAGCGTCAAGCCCCAGCCCGACTTTCTGGGCGGCAACAATGTCCCCACCAACGCCGGGGCCGGCGTCTATGAAAACAAAGACTCCGAGACCCCTGTCCGGGAGTTCCCCCAGCCCACAGTAAACGTCCCCATCCAGCCCGTCACCGTTGCAGCGCAGGACTATAACGTCTATCTGCTGGGCGGTCTCACTGCCAGCCAGCTGCAAAGCTGTTCCACCGTGCAGGTGGGCAGCATCTCTCTGGACCTGACCAAGGCCACCGACTCCGATCACCCCTACGGCTTGGAGCCGTGGCAGACCGCCTACGTGGATATCACCGTCTCCATCACAGGCCCGGACGGCAGCCCCGTCACCGACCTGACCCAGCTGCGGGAGGACACCTCCTACACCGTCTCCGCCAAGATATCCCCCAAGACGGAGCCGCAGGCGGATTCCAGCGGCACACCGGCCGCCAAACAGAGCGGCAGCGCCACCGGCAAGGTCAACGTCTTTAAACCAACGCTCACCTACGAGGACGGCACCGTCTACTACGGCGACACCTTCGATAGGGCCACGCTGCCCGGTTACCGCACCTCCACCCGCTGGTTCCACGGCACCACCGAGGATGCCACCGTATCCATGACCGGCACTGCCCCGGCGCTGACCTACGGCTACACCTACGACACCACCCTTCTGACGGACATCGTGAACACCAAACAGGATATCCCCGTGAAGGCCACCATCTCCATCGGTGACACCAACATCACCGCCGATACCGCCTTCCTGCACACGAGCTGCGCCGGAGAGACCTGGAGCCACACCAGCGGCGACCCCGCCTTCCTGCTCCACGTCAGGACCTGCGCCCTGACCGTCACCAAGACCGGCGGCGCTGACGGCGAACCCTATGTGTTCAACGTCTACCGCAACGGCGATCTCTACACCCAAGTCACGGTGGTGGGCAGCAGCAGTGTCTCCATCTATGAGCTTCCGGTGGGCAAATACACCATCGAGGAGGACACCGGCTGGAGCTGGCGCTACGATGCCGCCTACGACCCCGATAAGCCGGACGGCTGCACCCTCACCGCCGGCCACAATAGCGGCAGCATCACCTGCACCAACACCCTGAAGAATGACCGCTGGCTCAACGGCTTCAGTGATGTCATCGCCAACATCTTCGGGATCCGACACTGAGAAAGGAGGAACAGTTTGTGGCACGCAGAAAATATCCTTCGCCCCGGAAGCCGGGTGCGCTGCTTCTGACGCTGGTTCTGCTGGCGCTGGCCCTCACCGGTGCCACGCTGGCGTATCTCATCACCCATACGGACCCCGTCCCCAACCGGTTCACTCCCGCCCATGTGTCCTGCAACGTCACGGAGGACTTTGACGGTACGACCAAGGAAAACGTCAACGTCACCAACACCGGTGACATTGACGCCTACCTCCGGGTGAAGCTGGTGACCTACCGGGTCAATGACGACGGCCAACACATCGGCGGCACGGCAGCCATCCCCGCCTTCACCCCCGGCGACGGCTGGGTAAAGTATGGCGACTATTACTACTACACCTACCCCGTGGCCCCCGGTCAGCAGCCCGAAACCCCGCTCATTGACAGCCTGACCCTCACCGGCAGCTACAACGATGCCGACGGCGGCAAGCAGGCGCTGGAGATCATGGCGGAGGCTATCCAGAGCGCCCCGGAGGAGGCTGCGGGGCAGGCTTGGGGCGTCACCATCACGCCGGGCCGAGTGGCCCAGTATCAGTAAGGAGGGGACGGCATGAAACGAAAAACCATCTGTTCTCTGGCACTGACGCTGCTGATGCTCCTGTCATGCCTCTGCGCCGCCTATGCGGACACCGGCTCCGTCACCTATGACGGCGACGCTCAGAGCTTCGTGTTCCTCCCCGGCAGTGACTACTCCCCCTCCGACCTGTTCCCGGACTTTAAGGGCGTCATGCCCGGCGACCGGTTGACCCAGACCCTGCGTCTGCGAAACGACAGCGACCACCGGGTGCGGCTGTACCTGCGCTCTCTGGGGTCCGAGTCCGGTTCCGAGGAATTTCTCTCTCAGATGACCCTGACGGTGCAGGCTCCCACCTCCACCCTTTTCGATGCGCCCGCCCACGAGACGGCACAGCTGACGGATTGGACGGAGCTGGGGACCATCGCCCCCGGCGGCGATCTGGAGCTCACCGTGACCCTGAACGTCCCCCTGACCATGGGCAATGATTTCCAATCCGACATTGGCTATCTGGACTGGCAGTTCAAGGCCCAGGAGCTGGAGGACCCCACGCCCCCCACCGGCGACACCTACGCTCCCACCCTGTGGCCGCTGATGGCCACGCTCTCCGTGGGCGCCATCGCCTTCCTCCTGAGCCGCAAAAAGCACCGGGAGGAGCCGTAATTTTCCGCATGAAAAGAGACTGCCGAGCCCCTTCGGCAGTCTCTTTTTCTGTCTATCTCCCTGTCAAGGGCATGGGAAAGCCCAGCCACGGGGTCTCCTTGGGCGGCAGCTTGGAAAACCGCATGGCCGCCCCGGTCTGCGGATGGGTAAACTCCAGCCGCCACGACCACAGGGCGATGCTTTCCCCTTCCTCTCCCCCGCCGTATTTCCGGTCCCCCACCAGTGGAAACCCACGGGAGGCAAACTGCACCCGAATTTGATGGGTCCGCCCGGTGTGCAGCCGGATACGCACCAGTGACAGCCCCTCCCGGCTCCCCAGCACCTCATAGGACAGCTCCGCCGGGCGCACGTTCCTCCCCAGCTCCGCCGCCACATAGGTACGCCGCCGGACGGGATCCCGCCCCAGCAGGTCCGTCATCACGCCCCCCTCCGGCACGCCGTGGACCACCGCCAGATACTCCTTGCCGAAGGTGCGGCTGCGAATCTGCTCCGACAGCAGGGACGCCGCCTTGGCCGACCGGGCGTAGACCATCAGCCCGCTGACGGCGGCGTCCAGCCGGTGTACCGTGCGGATGCAGGGAGTCCCCAGCTCCTGCCGCAGCAGCTGGGGCATCCCGCCGGGCTCGTCGGTGCTCAGCACCCCGGCAGGCTTCACCGCCACCACGATGCGTGGGGCTGCGTAAACGATCTCCATGGGGCATCTCTCCCTTACCATTCATCTTCTATCCCCTATCCTACCACATCCCGTCTCCGCTTGCAAGAAAGCCCTTTCCATCTGCCGTCAGGCGTGCTATAATGGCACCAAACCATCAGAATACAGGAGGGGATTGCCGTGAAAAAGACCGTTTTGAGGAAATATGCCCAGCTGATCGCCGCCTCCGGCGTCAATGTGCAGCCGGGTCAGGAGGTATTCATCGCCGCCGATCTGGATCAGCCGGAGTTTGTGAAGCTGCTGGTGGAGGAATGCTATAAGCGCAAGGCCAAGAAGGTGGTGGTGGACTGGAGCTATCAGCCCCTGCAAAAGCTCCACTACCGCTATCGTACCCTGACCACTCTCTCCAAGCTTGATAACTACGAGGAGGCCCGCTGGCAGCACTATGTGGATACCATTCCCTGCCGCATCTACCTGCTCAGCGAGGACCCCGACGGTCTGAAGGGCATCAATCAGGAGAAGATGGCCAAGAGCCAGCAGCGGCTGTACCCCGTCATCAAGAAATACCGGGATCAGATCGAGAACAAGTACCAGTGGTGCATCGCCGCCGTCCCCGGCGCCGCATGGGCCAAGAAGCTGTTCCCGGAGCTGCGGACCAGTCAGGCCATTGAGAAGCTGTGGGAGGCCATTCTCTCCACCAGCCGGGTGGACGAGGACCCCGTGGCGGCATGGGAGGCCCACAACAAGGACCTCCACGACCGGTGCCAGTACCTCAGCGGTCTGGGCATCCGGGAGCTGCGCTACAAGAGCGCCAACGGCACGGACTTCACCGTGGGCATGATCCCGGAGGCGCAGTTCTGCGGCGGCGGCGAGACCAGCCTGCAAGGCATCTTCTTCAATCCCAACATCCCCACGGAGGAGTGCTTCATCTCCCCCATGAAGGGTGTGGCCGAGGGCATTGTCTACGCCACCAAGCCCCTGAGCTATCAGGGGCAGCTCATCGACGGCTTCTGGATCCGCTTCCACGAGGGTAAGGCGGTGGAGTGGCACGCCGAGGTCAACAACGACCTGCTGACCAAGCTCATCACCATGGACGAGGGCAGCTGCTATCTGGGCGAGTGCGCTCTGGTCCCCTTCGACTCCCCCATCAATCAAACGGGCCTGCTGTTTTATAACACCCTCTTTGATGAAAACGCCTGCTGCCATCTGGCGCTGGGCATGGGCTTTGCCGATACCATCCGGGACTTCCAGAACAAGACGCTGGAGGAGTGCCGGGCGCTGGGTGTCAACGACTCCATGATCCACGAGGACTTCATGATCGGCTCGGCGGACCTCTCCATCGACGCCGTGTGCGGCGGCAAGGTGGTCCCCATCTTCCGCAATGGTACATGGGCTTTTTGACCGTCGCCTTTTTCAGAGACTGTACCCTGTTTTTGCAAAGAAGGATCAGGAGAAAGAAAATGGATGATGCGTTCATCCAATCATTGCAGATAACCCAAGGGAGGGAGGAGCGCTGCTCCTCCCTCCCTTGGGTTTGCTTTTCGTTTTTTATGCTGCTTTTTCTCTTTCACGAAATTTTTTCTCCGAACGGAGGATCTTCCACCGCAGAAAAAATCCTCCGTGGGAAAATGGCTCACCGGCGGGACAAATTTTTCTATGTGGAACAAGTCCCGGTTTGGGAGACGGCGGCGTGTCCATGGGACAAAAACGGTATTCCTTCGGACATCAGTCCCGGTCCGATATAGGGCGACTGGACGTCCAAAAAATGTCCAATCTCTCAGCGCTGATACTCAAATTCCAGATCGTACATGGAGACGATATCCCCGTCCTGGATCCCCATCTGCTCCAGCTGATCGAACAGACCCGACTGGCGCAGGACCTTATCGAAGTACATCCGGCTCTCATAGTCGGAGAAATTGATGTTGCCCATGAGCCGCTGGAGCCACGGCCCCTCCACCAGCCAGGTGTGGTCGTCCCGGTGGATATCCAGCGGGGCGGTGGTATCCACCTCCGGCGGGCGGGGTACATACTCCGGCTCATAGACCGTCACCGGCGGCAGCTCCGCCAAGCGGCGGGCGATAGCCTGCACCAGCTCACGGGTTCCCTGATGTGTGGCGGCGGACATGGCCATGAACTCATAGCCCGCCTCCTCCACATGGCAGCGGAAGGCTTCCAGCTGGTCAGGGTCCGCCAGCAGATCCGTCTTGTTGGCCACCACGATCTGGGGCCGCTGAGCCAGCTGTGGGCTATACTGCTTCAGCTCTGCGTTGATGGCGTCAAAGTCCGCTATGGGGTCCCGGCCCTCGCTGCCGGAGACATCCACCAGATGCACCAGCAGACGGCAGCGGTCGATGTGCCGCAGGAAGTCGTGGCCCAGCCCGGCTCCCTCGCTGGCCCCCTCGATGATTCCGGGGATATCCGCCATAACGAAGGACACGCCCTCATCCACATACACCACGCCCAGATTGGGGTAGAGGGTGGTGAAGTGGTAGTTGGCGATCTTGGGATGGGCCTTGCTGACCACGCTCAGAAGGGTGCTTTTGCCCACGTTGGGAAAGCCCACCAGACCCACGTCCGCCAGCAGCTTCAGCTCCAGCACCACGTCGTGGCTCTCGCCGGGAAGGCCCGCCTTGGCGAAGCGGGGTACCTGCCGGGTGGGGGTGGCGAAGTGCTGGTTGCCCCAGCCGCCCCGGCCGCCCTTACAGAGGACGAAGGGCTCGCTGTCGGACATATCCTTGATGATCTCGCCGGTCTCGGCGTCCCGGATGAGAGTGCCTCTGGGACCCGGATGGTCAGACTCTCTCCGTCCTTGCCGCTTTTGCGGCCGCCCTGCCCATCTACGCCGGGAGAAGCCACATATTTGCGCTTGTAGCGGAAGTCCATCAGCGTGGAGAGGTTGTCGTTCACGCGCAGGACGATATTGCCGCCCTTGCCGCCGTCGCCGCCGTCCGGGCCGCCTGCGGCCACGTATTTTTCCCGGTGAAAGGCCACCGCGCCATTGCCGCCCGCACCGGCCTTGACCGAAATGCGTACTTTATCAATAAACATGAGGTTCCTCCTCTGTCAGTAAGGTTTTCGTAGTCTTTGTCCAGATTTCCGGATAGTTCTCCTGATAATAGTGCGCGCGGTCGGAATCCGGGGCTTTCCAGATCTCCTTTTTCCGAATTTCTTCGGAGATGGCCTTTTGCAGCCAGGCACGCTTCTTTGCGAATTTCTCCGGGTCGGACGCAAAATGCGCGTAATCGAGCAGCAGGATGTTTCCCGCCGCCTGTTCCTGCAAAAACGCCTCATAGGCGTCCGGGATATACTCCGCGCCAATAATGCGGACAGGCTGCGCGGAAACGAACTCGTTCGGAATTTCCGTCTTTTCATAGTCCCCCTCTTCGCAGGTGTAGAGCCAGCCAGATTTGCCTGCATAGAGCTTTTTCAGCGCGTCGGGGAACGGATCGTCGAAATACAGCTTCCCCTGCCGGGTATAGCCGTATGCGTATTCATAATTCCGGATGAGGTAGAACAGCGCCATGGCGCGCAGGGACGTCAGGCAGACCTGCGTGGGCTTGTCAAAATACGGGGACTTTCTCGGTTCGAGAACTTGCAGGCCGCCTGTCGGAGAAGCGTGATAGTAGGTCATGCTGCCGCACCTTTCAAGAAAAAACCCCGAACGGGACTCGTTCGGGGTTTTTACAACAAAATTACTGTTCTGCGTAGACAGAGCACATCTTGCGATCCTTGCCCATACGCTCGAACTTGACCTTGCCGTCGATCAGAGCGAACAGCGTATCGTCCTTGCCGATACCGACGTTGTTGCCCGGATGAATGTGCGTGCCTCTCTGACGAACGAGGATGTTGCCAGCCAGAACGAACTGACCGTCAGCGCGCTTTGCGCCGAGTCTCTTCGATTCAGAATCACGGCCGTTCTTGGTGGAGCCGCCGCCTTTCTTATGTGCGAAGAACTGGAAACTGATATTAAGCATCGTTTTGCACCTCCAAAACTTCGATATAATCAGGATAGTCATCCCGCAGAGAACATAATGTGAGCATCATGCCGGAAAGAACCGCCTGTACGGCCTCTTCGCTTTCACACGCTGCGGGAAGGGTTAAGGTGATCCGGGCCTCGTCTTCATTCACCCTGGTTTTGCGTGCTCGCCGAGCACATCGTTGATCGTGCACTCTGCAAGCTTGACGGCTGTGGAAACAGCTGCGCACACAATGTCGCTGCCTGCCTCTGCATAGCCGCTGTGGCCCGAACAGCAGAATCCGGTGATCCTGCCCTCGTGATCGAAAAATTCGACGCGCGTCATAAATTACAGCGCGATCTTTTCGATCTGCACCTTGGTGTACGGCTGTCTGTGGCCCTGGAGGGACTTGGAGTCCTTCTTCGGACGGTACTTGAAGACGCGGATCTTCTTGCCCTTGCCATTCTTCAGCACCTTAGCCTCAACCTTAGCACCTGCAACTGTGGGGGTACCGAACTTGGAGTCAGCACCGTCGACAACTGCCAGAACCTGATCGAAGGTGACGGTCTGCTCAGCCTCCGCCGCGAGCTTCTCGATGTAGATCACATCGCCCTCCTTGACGTTGTACTGCTTACCGCCGGTAACGATAATAGCCTGCATATTCGTTTGCACCTACCTTTTCTTTCGTAGACTCGCTCTTGAGGTGTGCCGGAGCAGCTTCTGACCTCTTTAATGCGGCTTATGGATTATACCAGAGATTTTTCTCCATGTCAAATACTTTTTTGCGGAAAATCGCTTATTTTTCCGCCGCTTTGATCTTTTCCTCCGTATCCTCGCGGATGGCCTCACGCAGCTTCGTCAGATAGGGAGAAAACGCGACGGCGTCATAGGCGTATGTCCGGTTCAGATCATACTCCAGCGGCTCCCACGAGCGGATATCGGACTCATTGTGCTGGATGACGGCTTCGAGCTTGTCCAGCGCCTTATAGAGCTTCGCTTCGTCTGTCTGCAGCGCGCCCATTTCGGTATACAGCGCGGCCAGTTCCATATTATACGGGGCCGGGAGCGACGCGACCCAATCGAACAGCGCGGTATCCTCCTTCTTTTCGTCGCTTGCGGACTTCAAAAACGTCGGGATATCGCCGGTGAAGCACTCGCCGAGATCGTGGATCAGGCACATTTTGATGACCTTGTCCATATCGAGCGCCGGGAATTCGTCCTTCATAAAGAATGCCATCAGCGCAAGCCGCCAGCTGTGCTCGGCGACGCTTTCGCGGCGGCCCCTGCTCGTCTCACAATGGCGCAGTTCGTCCTTGAGGCGCTCAGCAATATGTAAAACATCCAGTAATGCACGCACTTCCATATCGATTTCTCCTTTTTGATTTATGACAGAACCAGTTCGATCGCTTCGCGGATATTGCGCACGCGCAGCAGCTCCATGCCGTCGGGCGCAGTGACATTGCCCGTCCCGTGGCGCGGGATGATACAGGTCTTGAATCCGGTGCGGGACGCCTCGGACAGGCGCTGCTGCAAGCCAGTCACGGCGCGAATTTCGCCCGTCAGGCCGACCTCGCCGATGGCGGCGGTCGCCGGATCGATGGGCTTATCGCGGAAGCTGGACGCGGCGGCAAGCACAAGGGCCAGATCGGCGGCAGGCTCGTCCAGCTGCAAGCCGCCGATGACGTTCACATACGCGTCCGACATCCCAAGATTCACGCCGCCGCGCTTTCCAGCACGGCCAGCATGAGATTTGCCCGGTTAAAATCAAAGCCGTCCGCCGTGCGGCGGGGGACGTTGAAATTCGTCCGCGCGACAAGCGCCTGATTTCTGCCAGAACCGGGCGCGTACCCTCCATCACGCAGGCCACGCACGTGCCGGGGGCATTTAATGGCCGTCCGGCCAGCAGCATTTCGGACGGATTCGGGACCTCGAGCAGTCCCCTGCCCTCCATTTCGAACACGCCGATCTCGTTTGTCGAGCCGAAGCGGTTCTTGGCCGCGCGCAGGATGCGGTAGCTGCTGGCGTGCTCGCCCTCGAAAAACAGCTCGCAGTCGACCATGTGCTCGAGCACCCTTCGGCCCCGCGATCGCGCCCTCCTTATTGACATGGCCGACAACAAAGACGGTCACGCCGCTGCTCTTGGCCAGCTGCATGAGGGCCATGGTGCAGTCCTTGACCTGTGAAATGCTGCCGGGGGCAGAGGTATTCTCCGGGCTGTAGAGCGTCTGGATGGAGTCGGCAATGAGAATATCCGGCTGCACCTCGTCGACAGCGCTTAAAATCTCGGAAAGATCCGTCTCCGAGAGGATATATAATTCGTCCGACGCGACTTGCAGCCGGTCGGCACGCATTTTGATCTGCTTTTCCGATTCCTCGCCGGAAACATAGAGGATGCGGAGCGTTTTTCCGAGATAGGCGCAAATTTGCAGCAGAAGCGTCGATTTGCCGATGCCGGGCGCACCGCCCACCAGAATCAGCGACCCGCGCACGCCGCCGCCGCCCAGAACGCGGTCAAGCTCCTGCATACCGGTGGAGAAGCGGATCTCCTGCTCCCCTGTCACCTCTTTGAGCTTTTTCGGGACGGCACGCGCGATGCCTGCCCGGCCTGCCGCCTTCGCGGCAGGCGCTTTTTTGTCCTCAAACTCCACGATGGAGTTCCATGCCCCGCAGGCGGGGCACTGGCCCTGCCAGCGCGGCGTTTCGTTGCCGCATTGCTTGCAGACAAAAACGGTTTTAGATTTCATTCGGATGCTCCTCTGAGAGCCACACGGACAGCGTTCCCGCGATCACGGCGGCCAGCTTTTTCTGATACTCCGGCTGCAAGAGCCGCTGTTCTTCCTCGTAATTGGATAAAAATCCGCATTCGACCAGCACGCCGGTGCAGCCGATATGCTCCATGAGATACACGCCGTCCGATTTTTTGCACTGCCGGCGGTTGCCCGGCTCGAGGCCCAGGGCCAGATTGGCCTGCAGCTGCTCGGCCAGCGCCTGACTGCCGGGCGTTTTCGCGTAGAAGACCTGTGCGCCGTGGTATTTGCCCTCGGTGAAAAAGTTCTGGTGCACGCTCAGAAGCAGCGCATCCTCCGTCTGGTTCACCGTCTCGGTGCGGTTTTTGATGTCTGAAACTTTTTTCTCCGAGATCGTGCGGCAGCCGTCTGAATAGACAGCCGTATCCGTCTCGCGGATCATGCTGACCCGCACGCCGCACAGGCGCAGAAGGTCGCGCAGGCGCAGCGAAATATCCAGATTCAGCGCCGCCTCCGACGTGCCGGAAACGCCGGTCGCGCCGCCGTCCTCCCCGCCGGTGTCCGGCGTCGAGCACGACGGTCGTTCCGCCGGGCTGCACGGCGCCGTCTGCGCGCTCTGATGCGTCAGAACAGCGAACACGCAGAAATACAGAACGGTCGCAAACAGCATGACCGGCATCATGATCTCTACCCATTTTTTCATATGATCACCCCATACAAGCGTATGAGGGACAAGAAAAGTATAGCATGGATTTTTCGGTTTGAAAAGGTCGATTATGCGTCCTGAAAGACAGGCTGTACGGCTTCGCCCCAAAGCTGCGCCGCGGCTGCCTCTGCAAAACCACGCTCCTCCTGCGAAAATGGGCGGAACTGCGTGATAAGCAGGCGCTTTCCGCTGTGCTTCCAGCGGCCCGCTACGCTGCCGTGCAGCAGCACCGGCGGCATGACGATGCCGGACAGGCTGAAAATACCGCGCAGATACTCCGGCGGGAGAAATACGCTCTGCTTTTTCTCATAGCCCAGCATCAGCGGGTCGAAGCCCGCCAGCAGCAGGCAGTCCGGAAGCGCCTGTCCTGGTGCTCTTCCGGAATCCAGACTGAACAGCTGCTGCCCCTCGTATTTGGCTGCTTCCACAGGAAGCCGGGCCAGCCGCTTTTTGATCTCCGCCTGCGAGGTACCGAAATAATAGGCTGCATCCCGGACGGAAGCCGGGCCATAATTCGTGAAATCCCGGCGCGTCTGTTCCAGCAGTGCGTCCTGCTCCTCCATCGGTGTGAATGCCGGACAGAGGCGGAACGCCTTTTCCTCGCTGACCGTGCCGCAGAGAAAGCCGCGCTCGCAGAGCTCCCGGGATCCCGCCGCCCCAGGGATGGAATATGCTGCCCTCCTCCGCCTGCGTCATTCCGGCAGCGCGGCAGCGGGCTTTCAGGGCCTCGCGCGTCATTGGCCCTTGCGCAAGTGCATCGATGATCAGATCCGAAAAGTATGCCTGCCGCTTCGGTGTAAGCGCCCAGTTCGGGCGCTGGTTCCAGAATGACGGAACAGTCCAGTCCCGACTCCGGTACCGGCAGCCAGTGTGCAGGAACAACGGAAGGTCGGCTTCTGCAAAGATGTGCATTGTGCCGCGGAGCGTCCAGCTCTTTACGAGGCTGTCTGCCGCATGCGCATTGTCATACGCTGCGCAGCGCAGCCGCATGGCGTGCAGTGCGTTGGAAAGGAACTGCGCCTGAAAGCCGTTCATAGCGCGGAGCACTCTCATCCGCTCCCCCGCATGCAACAGATACTGATTAGACAGGCGCAGAAGCACCAATTCATTTCGCGCCATACATTCTCCTTTTGATATGCGCAGCCCCCGGCGCTTTTTTAGCAGACCGGGGGCCGGTATGTCATGATTTGATCGTCAGATGATGCGCCGCCCGCACAGGAAGCGGGTCTTGTAATACGATTCGTCAAGCGAGTTGACGCGGACGCCCGTGGACGGCGTGGAGGCGTGGACGAAGTTGCCGCCGCCGATGTACATACCGACGTGGTTCGCGTAGCCGCTGTAGCCGAAGAAGACGAGGTCGCCGACCTGCAGGTCGCTGCGGGAAACATAGGTGCCCTGCGTCATCTGGTCGTTGGCGACGCGCTTCATGGAGTAGCCGTACTGCGTCAGGACATAGTACATGAGGCCGGAGCAGTCAAAGCCGGTCGACGGGCTTGAGCCGCCCCAGACGTAGCTGTAGCCAACGAAGCCCATGGCGAAGTTCGCGATCTCGCTGGCTGTGCCGGAGCCGGAGACGGTCCCGCCGCTGCCGGAGCCGGAGCCGCTGCCCGGCGTGACGGTGCTGTCCTTCTTATCGGCGAGCAGGTCTGCGCGGACATAGGCCGTAATGCCGTTATATTTGATGCGGTACCACTGGTGGCCGTCGGAGGTCGTAGTCGTGATGCCGGTGACGGTGACGGCGGCGTTGTAGCTCAGCTCGCCGACCTTCGTGCTGCCGGTCGTCCAGGAATCGCGGACGTTGATATAACCCGTCTGGCAGACGTACATGGTCTTGCTGATGCTCGTGACGGTGACGTTCAGATTGATCTGGTCAACAACGACCGTCGCGCTCTTGACGTTTTCATCATAGAACCACTGGATGGTCTTATAGCAGCGCAGGAACATCGTCATGGCTTCCTGCCGGCTGGCGTTGTCCTTGGGGTTCAGATACGTGCCATTTCCAAGCTTCGTGCCCTGCACATAGGAATAGCTCACGCAGATCTGCGCGGCCTCCTTCGCCCATGCGGAGATCGATCCGGCGTCGGCAAAGCCGTTCAGCGCGCCGTCTTTCGCCTTGGGGGAGAACGCAGCCGCCGTGCAGAAATTCTCGATGAGCTTGAAGAATTCCTGCCGCGTCAGCAGCTGCTTCGGGCGGAACGAGCCGTCCTCGTAGCCGTTGACGATGCCGTACAGATGGGCCTTGACAATATTCTCATTCGACGTATCCGTAAAGCCGGTGAACGTTTCGTTCGACATATCGATGTCGTTGCCGGTGGCCTTTTCGAATGCGTAGACGGCCAGCTCGCACATCTCGCCGCGCGTGATGTCCTTGGTCAGATCAAGGCCGTTAAAGGACGCGGGCATCAGGCCGAGCTTGTTGATCTCGTCATAGTTTGTTTGGAACCAGCTGCTATAGTTGTTGTTCGCGCCGAGCGCGGCCGCGCTCATGGACAGAAGCAGCACGGCGCACAGCAGCAGGCACAGCGGTTTTCTTGCCTTTCGCATGGTTTACAGACTCCTTTTTTCCGTTCCCGGACCGGAACGGCACATTTTCGAAACAATTCGACTGCATTATATCAGATTATGACAACCATTACAAGCACAATTTTGTAAATCTTTCGTAACCAGTTGAGTTTTGCGAAAAAATATGATATAAGTGTGATATGAAGTTACGAGTGATGACCGCAGTGCTTGCCTGCAAGCTCTGTCGGGCCCTGATCCGCCTGCTGGGCAGAGGCGGCACGGATTTTCCCGGGCGCGTGGCGCTCAAGCTCTGCCCGAATCTGCTGGGTGAACTTGCAAGGAACGTGACGACCGTGATCGTCACGGGCACCAACGGCAAGACCACGACCTCGCGCATGATCGAGCAGTCGTGGCAGGACGCTGGAATCTCTTACTTTGCAAATAAATCCGGCGCAAACCTCCTGTCCGGCGTCACGGCGGAATTCGCCGTCCACTCCACGCTCACGGGCCGTTGCAGATATTCGCACGCGCTCATTGAGTCGGACGAGGCGGCGCTGAAATTCATCAGCAAATATGTCGACGCGAAGGTGATCGTCTACACGAACGTCTTCCGCGACCAGCTCGACCGCTACGGCGAGGTCACGCATACGCTCAGCAAGCTGCGCGTCGGCGCGCAGAACAGTCCGAACGCCGTTCTGTGCCTGAACGCGGACGATTCGCTCATTACCAGCCTGCACGACGACGTGCCGAACCCCGTTATTTTCTACGGCATCAGCACGCCGCTCTATGAGGAGCAGGTTTCGGACCTCTCCGACGCGCCGTACTGCATCAAGTGCAAGAGCGAATATCAATACGACTTTGTGACCTACGGCCATCTGGGCGGCTACCGCTGCCCGCGCTGCGGCTATGCCCGTCCGAAGCCGGATATCTGCGTCAGCAAGGTCATTCTGAGCGACGAGGAACGCTCCGAGGTCGTCTTCCGCGACGGCGAAACGGAGATCCCCGCAACGGTCAATCTGCCGGGCGGATACAATATTTATAACGCCTGCGCGGCCATGGCGGCAGCAAAGGCCATGGGGCTGGAGCTTCCGAAGGCGGCGCAGTCGCTGTCCCGCTTTGCCTGCGGCTTTGGGCGCATGGAGAAATTCGAGATCAATGGCACGGACGTGCGCATGATTTTGATCAAGAATCCGGCGGGCTGCAACCAGGTGCTGAGCTTCCTGACGCAGCGGACCGAGCCGTTTGTCTTTGCCGCCTGTCTCAACGACCGGACACAGGACGGCCGCGACGTCAGCTGGATCTGGGACGTGGCCTTTGAACGTCTGACGGATATGGGCGATACGCTCCGCGAGGTCTATCTGTCCGGCACGCGTGCGGAGGATATGGCCCTGCGCTTCCTCTACGCCGGATTCCCGAAGGAAAAGCTGCACGTGCAGAAGGACTACGGCGTGCTGATGGAGGAGGCGACGGCGCATAAGCTGCCGGTCTTCGTCATGCCGACGTACACGGCCATGCTGGCTCTGCGCGGCACGATCAGCAAAACGTATGGCTACAAGCAATTCTGGGAGTAAGCTATGGAACTGAACATCTATCATTTATATCCCGACGTTCTGAACCTCTACGGCGACCGCGGAAATGTCCTGTGTATGCAGCGGCGGCTGGAATGGCGCGGGATGCAGGCAAACATTGTCCCGGTCCCCATCGGGGTGAAACTTGCCGCGAAGGACTGCGATCTGCTCTTCATCGGCGGCGGACAGGACTTTGAGCAGGAGATCCTGATGCACGATCTGAAGGGCGAAAAGACGGCAGAGCTGAAAGCCGCCATCGAGGACGGCGTGCCCGTGCTCGCCATCTGCGGCGGGTATCAGATGCTGGGCCAGTATTACAAGACCTGGGACGGCAAGCAGTGTGACTTTACCGGCGCGCTCGATCTTTACACCGTCGGCTCCGAGCAGCGTATGATCGGCAATTATATGTTCACGTGCGACGAGGCGGACTGTAAAATTGTCGGCTTTGAAAACCACTCCGGCAAGACGTATCTCGGCTCCGGCGTGAAGCCGCTCGGCAAAGTCCTCGATGGATACGGTAACAACGGCGAGGACGGGACGGAGGGCGCACGCTACAAAAACGTCTTCGCGTCCTATTCCCACGGCTGTCTGCTGCCCAAAAACCCGAAGCTGGCCGATCTGATCCTCAAGCTTGCGCTCGAGCGCAAATATGGCAAAGTGGAGCTTCCGCCCCTTACCGACGAATTTGAAACTGCCGCGCACAACTATATGGAAGCCCGACTGAGCCGGAAATAAATGCTCCGGGCCGCTGCAAGCCGCAGCGGCCCGGTTTTTATGTGTTCTCTCTGACCCAGTGGACTGCGAAGTCCGCGAAGCGGGTGGCGGCAGGGGCATCGGTCGCAGCGGCAAGAGCAATGGTGCGGCTGGCGGGCGGGTCGATGGGGCGGATCTCCACGCCGTCTGTGTTGCCGCGCAGCAGCAGGGACGGCATGATGCTCACGCCCAGTCCCTGCCGGACCATGGCGATAACGGCATAATCATCCTTCGTCTCAAAGCGGATGTTTGGCCGGGCCTTGACTGCATGAAACGCACGGCGCACGTCATGATTGGAGGATTCCAGGAGCGAAATAAACGGCTCCTTTGCCAGCTCCTCGACCCGGCAGACCGGACTTTGCCCCAATGGGTGCCCCTTCGGCAGGACGGCGGCCAGCGCATCCTCGTACAGCGGTGTGCAGCGGCAGCCAGGACGGGCGGGAAGCGTTGTAAACGCAAGATCGACGCTGCCGTCGCCGAGCCAGGTGTCGATATCATGATAGTCGCCGTTGAAAAGCTGGAAATCCACCTGCGGGTGCTCCTTCTGGAACTGCATCATCATGGCGGGCAGCCAGTGCGTGGCGACGCTGGTGAACGTGCCGATGCGGATCTTGCCGGTAACGAGCGTATGCAGGCGTTCCGCCGCCTGCCGCAGCAGCCTTTCCTGCCGCACGATCTCGTGAATATAGGGCATCATCTGCTCGCCCTCCGGCGTGAGGCGTGCGCCGGTGCGCGTGCGCTTCAAAAGCGGCAGCTGAAGCTCCGCCTCGATGGCGGAGAGCATATGGCTGACGCCGGACTGCGTAAGGCCCAGCTCCTGCGCGGCCTTTGTCAGAGACTGCAGCTCCACTGTTTTTTCAAAAGCCTCATATTTTTTCGTATCCATACTGAAAAACCTCTTGCTTTTTTCACTTTAACGTGTTATCATACGCGCATATTATGAAGTTCCTTGATATTATACATGAATATTTGTAATATGTCAAGAGAAAGAAACGGAGAAATGCGTTATGAGTGGAGCAAATCTGCAGCATCTGCTGGCCATGATTTTGTATATGGCCGCTGTCGTCGGCATCGGCATTTATTTTGCCGGACGCGCGAATAAGGACGCCGAGTCGTATTTTCTCGGCGGACGCAGCCTCGGCCCGTGGGTCACGGCGTTCAGCGCGGAGGCGTCCGATATGTCCGGCTATCTGCTGATGGGCCTGCCCGGCCTTGCGTATTGGACGGGCCTTGCGGACGCGGGCTGGACGTGCATCGGGCTTGCCATCGGCACGTACCTCAACTTCCTGATCGTTTCGAAGCGGCTGCGCCGGTATTCCATCGCCGTGAACGCATTCACGCTGCCGGACTTCTTCTCGAACCGTTTCCATGAGAAGAAAAAGATCATCATGACGATCTGCTCACTCATTATTATCATTTTCTTCAGCGTCTACGCGGCGCAGTGCCTGTCCACGTGCGGCAAGCTGTTTGCAAATCTGTTCGGCTTCTCCTACGGCGGCATGATGATCGTTGCGGCGGTGTTCGTGCTGGCCTACACGTTCCTCGGCGGGTATCTGGCCGAGAGCGCGTCCGATTTCATGCAGGGCGTTGTGATGGCCACGGTGCTGGTGCTGATCCTGATCCTGTCGGTCGTTTCCGCAGGTGGACTGAACACAGTCATCGAAAACGCGAAGAGCATTGACGGCTTCTTCTCCATGGTGCGCACGGCGACGCCCTCGACCACAGAGGTCAACGTTTTTGGTGCAGGCCGTCCTTACGGCGCGCTGTCCATTGCGTCCTGCCTTGCGTGGGGTCTTGGCTATTTCGGTATGCCGCAGGTGCTGCTGCGGTTCATGGGCATCCGCTCCGAGCATGAGCTGGGCCGCTCCCGCCGCGTGGCGATCATCTGGGTCGTGATCTCGATGGCCGCCGCCGTGTTCATCGGCGTCGTGGGCCGCAGCGTCGCGGGGCTTGATTATCTGTCCAACAACGATGCGGAAAATATCTTCATTGACGCGGCGACGTCCTATCTGCCGCCGATCCTCGCGGGCTTCGCCTGCGCGGGCGTGCTGGCCGCGGCGATCTCGTCCTCTGATTCGTATCTGCTGATCTCGGCCAGCGCCGTCAGCCAGAACCTGTATCGCGGCGTGTTCAAGAAGGATGCAACGGAAAAGCAGGTCATGTGGTGCTCGCGCATCACGCTGGTGCTCATCACCATCGTCGCCATGGCGATCGCGTGGAACTCCAACTCGACCATCTTCGGCATCACGTCGTTTGCGTGGGCGGGCTTCGGCGCGGCCTTCGGCCCGCTGATGCTCCTGTGCCTGTTCTGGAAGCGCACGACATATCAGGGCGCGATCGCCGGTATGGTCGCGGGCGGCGCGATGGTCTTCTTCTGGAAGCTCGTTCTGAAGCCCCTCGGCGGGATGTTCGGCATCTATGAGCTGCTGCCCGCGTTCGTCTTCAGCGTGATCGTGATCGTCGCCGTCTCCCTGCTCACGGCAGAGCCTGACGCACAGATCGAGGCGGAATTCAACAAGGTCAAAGCGGGCAAGGGCCTGCAATAAGAAATTTCTCCCGGCGGCGCGCAGCCGCCGGGTTTTCTGTGCTTTTCCGAAAAAGCTGTTGCCAAACGGCGGTTGTTGTGCTAAAATGCATCTGATATCTGGAAAAAGCGAGGATCGAGCTGTCCTGTCCGATAGGGCCGGGTACAGAGAGGGCGGGTTTTGCTGGAAGCCGCCTACCGGTTGGGCTGCAGGGCTTTCTCTCGTGAGCTGCCGTTTGAACGGGGTCGCTCCCCTACTAGGACGCGCCGGTTATTGCCGCCGTTACCGGGCAGAAAGCAGCGCAGATTTTTCTGCGAACAGCGGGTGGTACCGCGGAAGCATGGTCTTTCGTCCCGATTCCGGGCGGAGGGCTTATTTTTTTGTATTATCACGAAAAGGAGCATTCGTTTATGAAGGAACAACTCGAAAAAATCCGGCAGGAAGCGCTCGGCGCGCTGGAAAGCGTCAAGGGACGCCGGGGGAGCTGGACGCGCTGCGCGTGCGCTTTCTCGGCAAGAAGGGCGAGCTGACCGGCGTTTTGAAGACGATGGGCAAGCTGTCCGCAGAGGAGCGCCCCGTCATGGGTCAGGCCGCGAACAACGTCCGCGCCGCCATTGAGGAAAAAATCGAAACCGTCCGCGCCGAACTGAAAGAAAAGGCCATGGAGGCCAGACTGGAGGCCGAGGCCATCGACGTGACCATCCCCGGAACCCCTGTCCAGCTGGGTCACCGGCATCCGATGAACAAGGCGCTCGACGAGGCCAAGGATATTTTTATCTCCATGGGCTTCAAGATCCTCGACGGCCCGGAGGTCGAGCTTGCCGACTATAACTTCACCAAGCTGAATATCGCGGAAAACCATCCCTCCCGCGACCGCAGCGACACGTTCTATGTGACGGACGACGAAGAAGTCCTCCTGCGCACGCAGACCAGCCCCATGCAGATTCGCGCCATGGAAGCAATCGGCCAGCCGCCGATCCGCATTCTGGCCCCCGGCCGCGTGTATCGCAAGGACGAGGTCGACGCGACGCACTCCCCCATGTTCCACCAGATCGAGGGCCTTGTCATCGACAAGGGGATCACGATGGCCGATCTCAAGGGCACGCTTGAGACGCTCATCAAGGCCATGTACGGCCAGGATTCCGTTGTCCGCTTCCGCCCGCACCACTTCCCGTTCACCGAGCCGAGCTGTGAGGTCGACGTGCAGTGCTTCAACTGCCGCGGCAAGGGCTGCTCGACCTGCAAGGGCGAGGGCTGGATCGAGCTGCTGGGTGCCGGTATGGTGCACCCGAAGGTACTGGCCGGCTGCGATATTGACCCGGAAATCTACTCCGGCTTCGCCTTCGGCATCGGCCTTGAGCGTATGGCCATGCGCCGGTTCAAGATCAGCGATATGCGCATGATCTTCGAAAACGACATTCGCTTCCTGTCTCAGTTCTAAGGAGGGTACGACATGAATATTTCGAGAAAATGGCTCCGTGAATTCGTTGATATCACGGCTACGGATAAAGAATACGACTCCGTCATGACCCTCGCCGGTCAGAAGGTCGAGACGACCGAGCGCATGGACGCGGAGATCAAAAACGTCGTCGTCGGCAAGGTCCTGTCGATGAAAAAGCATGAAAACTCCGACCATATGTGGGTCTGCATGGTCGACTGCGGCTCCGGTGAGCCGGTGCAGATCGTCACGGGCGCACAGAATGTGCACGAGGGCGATCTGGTTCCGGTCGCGCAGCACAATTCGTACCTGCCCGGCGGCATCCACATTACGAAGGGCAAGCTGCGAGGCGTAGAGTCCTGTGGTATGCTGTGCTCCTACAAGGAGCTTGGCCTGACCGAGCATGACTGCCCGGAGGCGTATGCCGACGGTATCTGGATTCTGAACGACGAGGGCTGCGAGGTCGGCGAGGATATGAACGTCGTCATCGGCAACGATGATTCCATCGTCGAATTCGAGATCACGAACAACCGCCCGGACTGCTATTCGCTCATCGGACTCGCCCGTGAGACGGCCGCCGCGTTCAACGTGCCGATGAAGCACCATAGCCGGTCGTCAAGGGCGGCGCGGAGGGTGATCTCTGTGAGCTTCTTGACGTCGACGTGCAGGCGGAAGACCTGTGCCCGCGCTACACGGCTCGTATGGTGCGCAATGTCAAGATCGCACCCAGCCCCAAGTGGATGCGGCAGCGTCTGCGCTCGGCGGGCATCCGTCCGATCAACAATATCGTCGATATCACGAACTACGTCATGGTCGAATACGGCCAGCCGATGCACGCATTTGACTACCGCTATGTCAAGGGCGGCAAAATCGTCGTCCGCCGTGCGGGCGAGGACAAGACGCTCACGACGCTGGACGGCAATGTTCGCACGCTTCAGCCGGATATGCTCGTCATCGCCGACGAGACGAAGCCGGTCGGCCTTGCAGGCGTGATGGGCGGCGAAAACAGCGAGATCGTGGACGATACGATCGACGTGGTCTTCGAATCCGCGAACTTTCTCGGTTCCTCTATCCGCAAGACGGCGCTGGCGCTCGGTATGCGCACGGACGCGTCCGCGAAGTTTGAAAAGGACATTGACCCGATGCTGACCGTCCCCGCCGTCAACCGTGCGTGCGAGCTGGTCGAGCTGCTTGGCGCAGGCGAGGTCATGGACGGCATGATCGACGTTCTGAACTATGTTCCGCAGCCCGTCACGGTCAAGCTCGAGCCGGAGTGCATCAACGCGCTGCTCGGCACGGATATCTCCGAGGCGGATATGATCGAGTATCTGCGCCGCGAAGAGATCCCCGTCGTGGACGGCATGATCCAGGTCCCGTCCTGGCGGCCCGATCTGCGCGTGATGGCCGATATCGCGGAGGAAGTCGCCCGGTATTACGGCTACAACAACATTGAAACCACCCTCATGCGCGGCGCGACCACCATGGGCGGCTATTCCGACGAGCAGAAGCTGGAAAACGCCGCCGGTGCGGCGGCAAGAGCGCTGGGCTACAGCGAGATCATCACCTATTCCTTCGTCTCCCCGTCCTCGTTCGATGCCATCCGCCTTCCGGCGGACAGCCCGCTGCGCAAAACGGTCAAGCTCGTCAATCCGCTCGGCGAGGATACCTCCATCATGCGCACGGTCATTCTGCCGAGTATGCTGGATATCCTCTCCCGCAACTATGCGTTCAAGAACAAGGGCGTCAAGCTCTATGAGATCGGCAAGATCTATCTGCCGGTCGAGGGCCAGAAGCTGCCGGACGAGCCGAAGCGCATGATCTTCGGTACGTATGGCGAGCATGAGAATTTCTTCACGCTCAAGGGCGAGATCGACGCGCTGCTCGAACAGCTGAACGTGCATCCGGCGGCGTATATCGCCGACACGAAGAACCCGAGCTATCATCCGGGCCGCTGCGCCGATATTATCATCGACGGCAAAAAGCTCGGCGTGATCGGTCAGATCCACCCGCTGGTCGCGGAGGCCTACGGCATCGACGGCGAGGTCTACGTCGCGGAGCTGGACTTCACCGGCCTGCAGGCTGCGCTTGCACCGGAACGTGTGTTCCACAGCCTGCCCAGGTTCCCGACCGTCAGCCGCGATCTGGCGCTGGTGTGCGACGAGGCGATGACCGTCGGTATGCTCGAAGCCTGCATCAAGAAGGCGGGCGGCAAGCTGCTGCGCTCCATCCAGCTGTTTGATATCTACCGCGGCCCCGGCATTGCACCGGGCAAGAAGAGCGTTGCGTTCAGCCTTGAGCTGCGCGCGGACGACCGCACGCTCACCGACGAGGACACCACCGGTGTCACGAACGCCGTTCTGGAAAAGCTCAAAAACGACCTCGGCGTGACACTGCGATAAAGACATAAAACCAGCCGTTCCCGGTTCACTCCGGGAGCGGCTGTTGTTTCGTTAAAAGGCCTGTTTTGCAGAAGGTCGGTTCGTAGGGGCGGACGACTCTGTCCGCCTGCGGGATGCAGTGCTTTTTTCAGAAATCTGCGGCGAATCCGTAAGTGTCCGCACGGCTGGTTGTCGGGGTCAATGCCCACATCGCCCCGGCAGTTAAGCAGGCAAGTGCATACGAGTTCGCCGTAAAGCTCCATAAAACCACCGTATCCTGCTGGGCGGAGCAGAGCCCCGCCCCTACCAGATGCGTTCGGTTTTGGTTTTTTCGTATAAACCGAACGTCACAGTCTTGTCCTAGGGTGTATCTGAAAACTCATGATGTGACCGGCAGCGAGGGATTTTTGCGTTGCGCAAGACATTTTTTCGCAGGAATACTGACGTATTTCAAGAAAAATGACGCGGCGCACCGCAAAAAGGCCCGCTGTCCGGGTGCGTTGGGAGTTTTCAGATACACCCTAAG
>ENA-OQCO01000285-OQCO01000285.1-human-gut-metagenome-genome-assembly--contig:-NODE-285-length-29495-cov-1.400947_pt1 | contig 29495 bp, 36 predicted proteins | sample MGYA00242500_ERZ504582 | MGnify/ENA primary metagenome ERZ504582 (study PRJEB26092, sample SAMD00036346) | human gut metagenome | host: Homo sapiens | study: EMG produced TPA metagenomics assembly of... | reverse complement strand
CGCTACCTCGCTATCGCTGAACGCCGTGACGTTATTATCGTTGCCAGCGTTTCTTGTATCTACTCCCTTGGTGACCCTGAAGAATATAAGTCCATGGTGGTGTCTATCCGCCGTGGTATGGAGAAATCCCGTGACAGACTTATCGCCGACCTTGTGGGTATCCAGTATGAGCGAAACGATATAAATTTTGTGAGAAACAAGTTTCGTGTCAGGGGAGATGTGGTGGAGATATTTCCTGCCAATTCCACCGACACTGCCATAAGAGTGGAGTTCTTCGGAGATGAGATAGACCGTATCACTGAAATAAACGTGGTGACTGGCGAGGTGCTTTGCTCCCTTGCCCATGCGGCGATATTCCCTGCTTCTCATTATATCGTCAGCCGTGATAAAATGCACGACGCTATAGAGGAGATAAAGCAGGAGCTTGACGAGCGTATCAAGTATTTCAAAGACAACGATATGCTTATCGAAGCTCAGCGTATCGCACAGCGCACTAACTATGACATCGAGATGTTGGAGGAGATAGGCTTTTGCAGCGGTATCGAGAATTATTCCCGTGTGCTTGCAAGACGTCCCGCAGGCTCTACGCCATTTACTCTGCTTGACTTTCTGCCTGATGATTTTGTGCTTTTCGTGGACGAGTCACACGTTTCTCTGCCGCAGGTAAGAGGTATGTATGCAGGCGACAGGGCAAGAAAACAGACCCTTGTTGACTATGGCTTTCGCCTACCGTCAGCAATGGACAACAGACCGCTGACCTTTGATGAGTTCTATTCTCATATCAATCAGGCGGTTTTCGTGTCAGCTACCCCGGGACCTATCGAGCAGGAAAAATCACAGCAGATAGTGGAGCAGGTAATAAGACCAACAGGTCTGCTTGACCCTGAGATAATCGTAAAGCCGACTGAGGGTCAGATAGAGGATTTGCTCAGCGAGATAAATATGCGCACAGCTAAAAATCAGCGTGTGCTTGTTACTACTCTTACAAAGAAAATGGCTGAGGATCTCACAAATTATCTCAAGAGCTTTGACGTCAAGGTGAGATATATGCACCACGATATCGACACTATCGAGCGTATGGAAATAATCCGTGACCTGCGTCTGGGCGAGTTCGATGTGCTTGTGGGTATCAACCTTTTGCGTGAGGGCCTTGACCTGCCTGAGGTAACTCTTGTGGCGATACTTGATGCTGATAAAGAGGGCTTCCTGCGTTCTGAAAGCGCACTTATACAGACCATAGGCAGAGCCGCACGAAACGCTGAGGGCAAGGTAATAATGTATGCCGACACCGTGACACGTTCAATGGAAAAGGCTATCACCGAAACGGAGCGCCGACGTGCAATACAGATGAAGTTCAACAAAGAACACGGCATAGTTCCGAAAACTATCGTCAAGGATATAAGAGATGTAATAGAGATATCCACCAAGGAAGAGGTGGAATACGAAGCAAGGCAGAAAACAAAGCTTCAAAGCAGGAAACTGCAAAGCTCATAGAAAAGCTCACCAAGGAAATGAAAGAGGCGGCAAAGCTGCTTGAATTTGAGCATGCGGCCTATTTAAGAGATAAGATAAAAGAACTTGAAGAACATTAAGATTCTTATGTAAATACTTTAGTATACATCATGCAGCCGAAAGGAAGTTAATTAATAATATGAACGACAAAATAATTATAAAAGGGGCAAGGGAGCATAATCTTAAAAACATTGATCTTGAAATCCCCAGAGATAAACTTATCGTTATGACAGGGCTATCAGGATCCGGCAAGTCCTCTCTTGCTTTTGATACTATTTACGCCGACGGACAAAGAAGATATATGGAAAGCCTTTCATCGTATGCCAGAATGTTTCTCGGACAGATGGAAAAACCTGATGTTGACAGCATTGAGGGACTTTCTCCCGCTATATCAATCGATCAGAAAACGACCTCAAAAAATCCCCGTTCAACCGTAGGCACTGTAACGGAAATTTATGATTATCTGCGTCTGCTTTATGCCAGAATCGGAATTCCTCATTGCCCCGTATGCGGAAGAGAAATAAAGCAGCAGACGATTGACCAGATAGTTGATAAAATAAAAGAGCTTAAAGAGGGCGCTAAAATACAGCTTCTCGCACCTATTGCAAGAGGAAGAAAGGGTACTTATGCTAAGGAGCTTGAGAACGCCGGAAAATCAGGTTATGTGCGCGTCAGAATCGACGGAATAATGTACGAATTATCAGAGGAAATTAAGCTTGACAAAAATAAAAAGCATAATATAGAAATAATTGTAGACAGACTTGTAATAAAACCGGGCATTGAATCCCGCCTTACCGATAGTATTGAAACGGTAATGTCCCTTTCCGGAGGAATGCTAATCGTTGATGTTATCGACGGCGAAGAAATGCTGTTTTCTCAAAGCTATGCATGTCCGGAACATAATATTAGCATTGAAGAGCTTAATCCGAGAATGTTTTCCTTCAATAATCCCTTCGGAGCATGCCCTAAATGTACAGGTCTCGGTACGTTTCAACGAATAGATCCTGATCTGATAGTACCAAATAAGGATTTAAGCATAAAGCAGGGGGCTATAAAGGCAAGCGGCTGGAATACTCTTTCAGACAGCTCAATTGCTATGATGTATTACAACGGTCTGGCAAAAAAATTCGGTATAAGTCTTGATACCCCATTTAAAGATCTTCCCAAAAAAGCAGCCGACGCCTTTTTTATATGGAACAGATGAAAGAATCGAACTCAAGATAATAGATTCGTTCGGCGGCGGAGTCCGTTACGGAAAATTCGAGGCATCATAAATAACCTTGAAAGAAGATTTAAAGAAACCAGCAGCGAATTTTCAAAAAATGAAATTGCCGATTGTATGAATGAAATAAAGTGCCCTGAGTGTAAGGGGCAAAGACTCAAAAAAGAAAGTCTTTCCGTGACTGTAGGCGGAATGAATATAATGGAGTTTACCGAGCTGTCAGTTTCAGAGGCTCTTGATTTTATCAATAAGCTGTCATTAACTGAACGCGAGATAATGATCGCAGAAAGAATACTTAAAGAAATAAAGGAACGTCTGGGTTTCTTAAAAAGCGTCGGACTTGAATACCTGACACTGTCACGTTCGTCCGGCACTCTTTCAGGAGGGGAAAGTCAGCGAATAAGGCTTGCGACGCAGATCGGTTCATCGCTTATGGGAGTGCTGTATATTCTGGATGAACCCAGTATAGGTCTGCACCAGCGTGACAACGACAAGCTTATAGCCACGTTAAAACGTCTGCGAGATCTCGGCAATACCCTTATCGTCGTCGAGCATGACGACGATACAATGCTTGCCGCGGATCATATAGTAGATATTGGTCCGGGCGCCGGTATAAACGGTGGAAATGTAATCTTTTCCGGTACTGTGGAGGATATGCTGAAATGCGAAAATTCTATAACGGGACAATATCTAAGCGGAAAGAAAAAAATACCGCTTCCTAAAACAAGGCGTCATGGAAACGGCAATTATCTTATAATTAAGGGAGCGGCGGAAAATAATCTGAAAAATATCAATGTAAAAATACCTCTTGGCGAATTTGTATGCATAACCGGCGTTTCCGGATCAGGAAAATCCTCGCTGGTAAATGAAATAATTTATAAATATTTAGCTGCGAAGCTAAACCGTGCTAAGCTCAGGGCAGGAAAATTCAAGTCTATTGAAGGATTAGAGTGTCTTGACAAGGTAATATGCATTGATCAATCGCCTATCGGTAGAACGCCCAGATCAAACCCCGCTACTTATACCGGAGTATTTACGGATATCAGAGAGCTTTTCGCCCATACAAACGACGCTAAAACTCATGGATACGGCGCCGGACGCTTTTCCTTCAATATAAAGGGCGGACGATGCGAGGCATGCGAGGGCGACGGAATCAAAAAAATTGAGATGCACTTTCTGCCCGATATCTATGTTCCCTGCGAAGTATGCAAAGGAAAGCGCTATAACCGTGAAACGCTTGAAATATTATATAAAGGCAAATCCATTTATGATATTCTTGAAATGACAGTTGACGAAGGGGTTGAATTTTTTGAAAATCAGCATAATCCTACGCAAGCTTAAAACTTTACAGGAAGTCGGGTTAGGTTACATCAAAATAGGTCAGCCTGCAACAACCCTGTCAGGAGGAGAAGCCCAAAGGGTGAAGCTTTCAACCGAGCTTTCAAAAAGGGCTACAGGAAAAACAATATACATTCTCGACGAACCTACCACCGGACTGCATACGGCCGACGTACACAAGCTCATTGAAGTGCTTCAAAAGCTTGCCGACACCGGAAACACGGTGCTTGTAATTGAGCATAACCTAAACGTAATAAAGGTCGCAGATCATATTATTGATCTTGGTCCCGAGGGGGGTATCGGAGGCGGAACCATAGTAGCTTCAGGTACTCCCGAGCAGATTGCCGAATGTGAAAATTCATATACAGGAAAATATCTAAAATCATATATTGAATAAAAAATAAAGAGACGTTTTAAAACGTCTCTTTATTTTCAGAATAATTTTTCACCGGCATAGCTGCTGTATATATCGAAGAGTTCAGGAAAAGTCTTTTTAATTCTAACCGGCTTCATAGACATATCGGTAAAACAGTGGAGGTATTTCCTTTTGCACGAAGTTCTCCTGTATTTTTATCAGTAATGATATATTGTATCGACATTTTAAACCCGTTAAATTTCGTTTATAGCAGTTTTAATTATAACGGTATCACCGAATTTAACTGAATTTTATATTCACATGCAGCCGATAATACTGGCATCATAATTCCTTCCGATTCCATTCTTGCATAGGAATATCCAACCTGTTCCATAAAATATATTCTTGCTTCCTCAAACCATCTTATATAATTAGAATGATGAATAACATTCATTCTGTCAGTTTCATAATAAAACGGACTTCTTTCATAAGCTTTGACCTTTTTCATAACTTCCTCCGCAAATTAATCAACAAGGGACACTCCGAAAAGAGCGTCCCCTATTTTATTTCATTTGAGAAATATTAATTCTGTTTAATGCGCGTTTTAGTTTCATCTCCGCAAGTCTTTGTTCAAAATCGCTCTTGCTTTCATTCAGACGCTTAAGAGCGTCCTCATGCGAGCGCTTAGCCCAGTCAAGATCAATTTCCTCCGCCCATTCCGCAGCCATAGCTAAAATAGTTGTTGCTTCTTTTGAGATTTTTATCACGCCGCCGGAAATTGCGGCAATTTTAAAACTTCCGTCTATTTTAACTTTAAAAGGTCCGGCAGGAAGATCAGCCACATAGCTTTCATGACCGGCAAGTACTCCTATATCTCCTTCGGTAGTTCTAACGATTATCTGGTCGGTTTCACCATCGAAAAAAACCTTTTCCGGAGTTATGATTTTTAATGTGAACGATTTCATCAGTCTTCACCTTTTTTAGCCTTTTCAACCGCTTCGTCAATTGTTCCCACAAAAAGAAATGCTGATTCAGGCAAATCGTCGTGTTTTCCTTCGATTATTTCCTTAAATCCCCTTATGGTTTCCTTTATAGGAACATATTTCCCCTTCATGCCCGTAAACTGTTCGGCTACGGTAAACGGCTGAGACAGAAATCTTTGTATTTTTCTTGCCCGGTTCACAATAAGCTTATCGTCATCAGAAAGCTCATCCATACCCATAATAGCTATTATATCCTGAAGCTCTGTATATCTCTGCAATATAGTCTGAACTGCCCTTGCCGTTTCATAATGCTCATATCCCACTATGTCAGGCGACAGAATCCTTGAATTACTCTCAAGAGGATCAACCGCCGGATAAATTCCAAGCGATGAAATTTGTCTGGATAATACCGTTGTAGCGTCCAGATGTGCAAACGTAGTTGCAGGAGCCGGGTCTGTAAGATCGTCCGCCGGAACATAAACCGCTTGAACAGAAGTAATAGAACCCCTGCTAGTAGACGTTATACGCTCCTGCAGGGCGCCCATTTCTGTTGCAAGAGTCGGCTGATATCCGACTGCCGAAGGCATACGTCCAAGAAGAGCTGAAACCTCAGAACCCGCCTGTGTAAATCTGAATATATTATCAATAAAAAGAAGAACATCCTGTCCCTCAACATCACGGAAATATTCCGCCATAGTAAGACCGGAAAGACCGACTCTCATTCTGGCTCCCGGAGGCTCGTTCATCTGACCGTATACAAGTACGGTCTTATCTATAACGCCGCTCTCCTTCATTTCATTATATAAATCATTACCTTCCCTCGTTCGCTCTCCGACGCCTGTAAAAACAGAAATGCCTCCGTGCTGATTAGCCACATTGTTTATAAGCTCCTGAATAAGAACGGTTTTACCGACTCCTGCGCCGCCGAACAGACCTATTTTACCGCCCTTAAGATACGGTGCAATAAGATCTATAACCTTAATTCCGGTTTCTAAAACTTCGTTTGAAGCCGTCTGTTCTTCATAGCTCGGAGCCTCCCTGTGTATACTCCATCTTTCCTTTGTTTGAACCGGCTCGCCCTCGTCAACCGGTTCTCCAAGAAGATTAAAAATTCTTCCGAGCGTTTCCTTTCCGACCGGCACTTTAATCGGCGAGCCTGTGTCAACAGCTTCCATTCCTCTTACAAGTCCGTCGGTGCTGCTCATTGCAATACAACGAACAATATCGTCGCCTATATGCTGAGCGACCTCTAAAACAAGATTTTTTCCTTGATTGTCAACCTCAATAGCATTCAGAAGATTCGGAAGGCAATCCTTTGAAAAACGTATATCAACTACCGCACCGATAATTTGTACGATTTTTCCGATATTCTGCATAATTTCCTCCGTATATAAACGTTATTTGCGCACCTATTCCTGTACGCTCGCACCGCCTACTATCTCAGTTATTTCCTGAGTAATGGCGGCCTGACGCGCTCTATTATACATTAATGAAAGATCGTTAATCATCTCGTCCGCATTATCAGTAGCATTTTCCATTGCCGTCCGCCTTGCAGCCTGTTCAGCTGCAAAGGAATCAACAACAGCGCCGAACAGGACTCCGGCTAAATATTTAGGTATCAGCGAATCAAAAACTGCCTCAGGAGACGGATCATAATTAGTTAATCCCTTATATTCCACGTCCGCTTCTATATCGAGCGGAATTAGGGGCATTCTTTTGGCTTCCTGATAGAGCGGCGATACACAATCTGTAAAAAATAATTCTACCCTGTCAATCTTATCCTTATTATACACATCAATAATTTTATCCGCAATACTCATTGCGCCATAGATTGAAAGACTTTCAGAGATATTTTCATAGCGCGTCATGATTTTTACACTACGCTTTTCAAAGTACTCGACAGCTTTTCTTCCGATTGGGAGAAATACCACCTCTCCCTTATTTTTAAGCTCGTCGTATCTCTTCTTTGCAAGCTTAAGAACATTCGCATTAAAGCCTCCGGCCAAGCCCCTGTCTCCGCCTATGACCACAAGCAAGGTAACGTTATTTTTACGTTTTCTCGTATAAATCGAATTAAAAGTATTATCAGACGATACAATCTCGCACATCGTTTCATAAAGCGTTTTAAAAAACGGCTTTGAGTTATCAGCCTTTTCCTTAGCCTTCCTCAGCTTCGAAGACGCGACAAGCTCCATTGCCTTCGTTATCTGTCTAGTGCTCTCAACGCTTTTAATACGGCGCTTGATGTCTTTCATATTTGATGAAGCCATATATTCTCACCTTTCGATCGCTTATGACTTATCAGCCATAAATTTTGCTGAAAAATCAGAAAGAACATCTTTAAGCGCAGATTCATTATCAGCAGTCAGATCCCGTGTTTCCTTAATAGATTTAACGATATCCGGATAAGAATTATCAATATATTCAAATAGATCCGACTGAAATTCACCAATCAGCTTTACAGGTATATTCTTCAAATAATTATTTACAACCGCATAGATAATTATAACCTGATGTTCTACTGACAGCGGAGAGTTTCTGTCCTGCTTTAATACTTCTACAACTCTTTCGCCCTTTGCGAGTCTTTCCTTTGTGTCAGCGTCCAGGTCAGAGCCGAACTGCGAAAAGGACTGGAGTTCACGGTATTGTGAATATGTCAGCTTCAGAGATGAAGAAACCTTTTTCATAGCCTTTATCTGCGCCGCGCTTCCAACTCGAGAAACTGAAATGCCCGGATTTACAGCCGGTCTTACCCCTGAATTAAACAAATCAGTTTCAAGGAATATCTGTCCATCGGTTATTGAAATAACATTTGTCGGAATATATGCGGAAACATCTCCCGCCTGTGTTTCAATAATAGGCAAAGCAGTAAGACTTCCGCCGCCGTAGTTTTCATTAAGACTGCATGCTCTCTCAAGTAGTCTTGAATGGAGATAAAAAACATCTCCCGGGTATGCTTCACGGCCCGGCGGACGTTTAAGCAGCAGCGATAAGGTTCTGTATGCAACAGCATGCTTTGATAAATCGTCATAAATACATAGAACATCTCTGCCCTGATTCAAAAAATATTCACCAATAGCGCATCCGGAATAAGGCGCGATATATTGCAGAGGAGCAAGCTCCGAAGCAGTAGCCGAAACAACGACCGTATATCTCATAGCGCCCGCTTTTTCAAGAGTTTCCACAACGTTGGCAACGGTAGAACGTTTCTGTCCTATTGCTACGTAAATACAGATTACGTCCTGATCTTTCTGATTGATAATTGTATCAAGAGCTATTGCAGTCTTACCCGTCTGTCTGTCACCGATAATCAGCTCTCTCTGTCCTCTTCCAATAGGAATCATTGAATCAATCGCCTTTATACCTGTCTGAAGCGGTTTATGAACTGACTTTCTTGTAATAATTCCGGGAGCAATTTTTTCAATTGGCTCGGTCTTGTCCGTAAGAATCTGTCCCTTGCCGTCGATCGGCTGACCAAGAGCATTTACAACTCTCCCAAGCATTTCTTCGCCTACAGGCACGGATACAATCCTGTTTGTTCTTTTTACAGAATCGCCTTCTTTTATTTCGGCGTCTGATCCCAGCATAACGGCTCCTACAAAATCCTGTTCCAGATTAAGCGCCATGCCGTAAATACCGCCTTCAAATTCAAGCAATTCGCCGGACATGCATTTTTCAAGACCGTGAACAGTAGCAATACCGTCGCCGACAGTTACTACCGTTCCTACATCCTGAAGTTCTATTTTAGAGCTGTAATTCTTAATTTGCTCTTTTATTATACCTGTTATTTCATCCGGGCGTAAATTCATTCATACACCTTCTTTAATCTTATTGTTTAAGCTGCTTTGCCACAGCCTCTAATTTTCCCTTAACGCTGTTGTCTATACGTGAATTATCATATTCTACTATAATACCTCCGAGAATCGAGGGATCAATTTTTTCTGACAGAATAACCTTTTTACCCGATTTTTCTTCAAGCTTTCCAATAAGTTTTTCTCTCTGTTCAGATTTTAGCGCAACACTGGTTATAGCCGTCATTTTGACAATATTGTTATGCTCGTTGTATTTTCCTGTAAATTCTTCCGCGATTTCAGAAAAATATGAAATTCTTCCCTTTTGGGTAACAACGCAAATAAAATCCCTGATTATTCCGTCTTTACCGAAAATTTTACTTATAACCTCCGCCTTTTCTCCGAAGGTAATTACAGGCGACGCAAGCAGTTTAATAAGCTCAGGGTTTTCCTCGAATACTGTCCTGCATTGTCCCATTTCGCTGTTTATCTCATCTAAGCAGCCGCTTTCGAGAGCAATTTCAAATAATGCCTGCGAATAGACCTTTCCTATATCGCCCGTCATTTCAGATCACCCACATTTTCAATAAAATCATTGATAAATCTGTCATGATCCGCTTCGCTTATTTCTTTTTCAACTACCTTTTGCGCAACCATCACGGCAAGCTCGGAAATTTCACCTTTAAGCTCGCTGCGGGCGCGTTTCTTTTCTCTTTCGATATCTTCGTCAGCCCTTGAAAGAATAATTCCGGCTTCCTTTTTAGCGTCCGTAATTATCTCTTCAGAACGACGCTGAGCTTTTTTTTGAAGCATTTCTTATAATCTCAGCCGACTCCTCTTTAGCGCTTTCCATAAGACTTGAATACTCCGATTCAAGCGACTTTGCGTGCTCCAGCGATTCATCGGCCTTGTTGTATGTTTCCGCCACATCATTCTGACGTTCATCAAGGATCTTATGAACTCTTCCAAAAAGAAAATGCTTGAAAATAAGATATAATATCAGCAGATTACATAAAGTAAAAATTATCGTGCCGATATCAATAGATAAAAATTCCAGCATTTGTACTCCTCCGGATTCAATGTATTTTTTAGCTTAAAGCTTTCCAATAAACGGATTAATAAACATTAAAATCAAAGCTACTACAAACGCATAAATACCTGTTGATTCGGCAATTGCACAGCCAAGAAGCATAGTTCTTGTTACCGCGCCTGAGGATTCCGGCTGTCTGCCGATAGCCTCGCATGCTTTACCTACTGCATAACCCTCGCCTATACCAGGACCTACACCTGCGATCATCGCCAAACCAGCGCCGATAGCGGACGCTGCTAAAACTAATGCTCTTGCATTTTCCATAACAAACTCCATTTCTCTCCGTATAAAATATTTTAATTGCCTCACGGAGCGAGGTTTAAAACTGCCGTTTAACGGCATTTTTGCAAATTTAAAAACTTTACTGCTCAGAGCTTGCGCTTTCTATAAAGCACATCGTCAGCATTATAAATATAAACGCCTGCATAAAACCGGAAAACAAATCAAAATACAGCGATAATACCGCAGGAATACCGACTGTAAAAATCGGAACAGCAAGTCCGATCGCCGTTGAAAGTCCGGTAAGAGCAAAATAAATAAGACTTGAAATTATCATACCGCCGGCAATATTTCCGAAATGTCGGAACGACATGGAAACCGGAGTTGAAACTTCGCTTATAATATTAAGCGGATTAATAAACGATTTCAAATAGCCGCCGATACCGTTAGACTTTATTTTTGCAGCCTGTATCATAACAAAGCTCATCAAGGCCCACGTAAGCGTCGTACTGTAATCGGCTGTTACAGACCTTAGTCCGGTCAAGCTTACAAGACTTCCGAATATAGACGATGCAAACAACGCGGCAATATAAGGCGCAAAAGCCTTGAATTTTTCACCCATTGTATTCTTTACCAGGTTATCTACTGTTTCAACCAGGAATTCAGCTATGACCTGCCGTTTCTTTTCAGGTTTTTTTTTCATATTATGAGTTAAAAACAATACAAGAAGCGTCAAACCGATTAAAATTGCCCAGCTAATTATAATAGTTTCAGTTATGTTTATGCGTACGCCGAAAACGTCAAAAGAAAAAGCAATTTTAGGCCCGCCTATTTCAATTCCCTTTGAACCCTGAAAAAAATCAGACACCTTCATTCAGTCTTTTCCCCTTTCCTCAATAATACATTCCCCGCAAAAACAAGCTGAGGGTAAAAAAACGGAATAACTGTACCGGCCGTATTAACAAACGGTATATGCACAGCGGCCGCGATAACTGCCCCGACAACTAAGAGCCGGATCAGATACCCTTCGAACATTCTTGACTGTGCTTTGCGCCCTCCGCTTTTTACTATGTTTCTGATAGACCTGTTAAGCAGGATCAGATTTACAGTCATTCCGGCTGTTCCGAGAAAAAGTCCGGCTGCCATTGAGAAAGTAAATCCTATAAAAAAAACAGAAATCAGATATGCGGAAATATCCAGAAATGCAGATTTTATTAGGATATGCTTTAAATCCCGGATAAATTGCTCCCTTTCCAATTTTTTCCTCCTGAAACTGTTTATTTTAATCGTATAAAATTATTGTTGACAAAAAATCATTGTTTATCTTTTCCATTATCAGCCTTTTTTTAAGCGAAGTTATTGTACGAAGTATATTATACCCCCCATGTGAAATATTGTCAATAGTCAAATTTAACAATTGACCAACAGTCATAAAAAAATGTTGACAAAACAGTTAAACTGTATTATAATGGTATCGCAAGCATACCTATCCAATATTGTTCAAAGGCATGGTAATTTTTATGCATATAGTGGAAGGAAAAAGCGTCAGCCACGGTAAAGGCTCCGGACGTCTTGTCTTTATTGACGGCAATCATTACAATATACCTAAAACTAAAGTTCATAACATTGATCAGGAGCTTGAAAGATTTCAGAAGGCAAGAGCTGACGCAATGAATCAGCTTCAATCCATTTATGAAAGAGCTCTTAATAAAGTAAGCGAAGCAAACGCTAAGATATTTGTTATTCAGCAGATGATGATTCACGATCAGAGCTTCACTCAGGCCATCAGGAATCTGATTGTAAACCATGCGGTTTCAGCACAGTATGCGGTGTCAATCGTCGCCTCTAAGCATATTTCACTTCTCAGATCAACAAATGATGAATATATGCAGGCCCGCACGGCAGATATAATAGATTTATCCGGCAGAGTAATAAGAATATTATTAAATCTGCCCGATGTAAATTTCTTCAAGAGAAAAAACATCGTATTGTATAAGTACATACTTACACCAAGCGAAATTATTGAACTTGACAGCGATATTATTTCAGCGGCAGTTTCGTATCATGGAAATCGGCATTCACATTCCGCCATACTTGCCAGGGCGATGAATATTCCCGGAATTACGGATATTAATGAAGATATACGCAATTTTCCGGAAAACTTGCTGTAGTAGACGCGGATGCGGGAAAAATAATAATAGAACCGTAAAAAAGCGCTTCTTAAATGAAGCGCCTTTTATTATTCTGAATCTTCAGCAGGGCCTGCGGTTTCCGCATTCGTTACGTCTGTCGTTCCTAAAAATGATCCGACATCAAATAACGCTCCGGCATCAGAAGCGACCTTAGGAAGTTCTCCGTCCCATTTATCAATAAATTCCATCATGATAACCTTATCAGTTATCTGTTCATTTTTAAGCTTATACGCTTCCGCTTCAGCTTTTGCTTTTTCAACCGTCTGCTCAGCTTCTACCTTAATTCTTGCAAGATCCTGTTCTGCTTTAAGTGCAGCCTGCTGAGCGGTTTGCTTTGCCTCTATCGCTTTGTTGAATTCCTCAGAAAAATCAAAATTCACAATATTGAAAACTTCGATTGATAATCCGTAAGGATTTATTTTCTGGGAAATAGATTCTTCCATTTCGGTTGACACAACCGCACGGTTTGTAATTAGCTGCTCAGCAGTATATTTCGCCGCTATTGATTTGACACATTCCTGAATAGCCGGATTAACAATTACATTTGTAAAGTCTGAACCGACGTTTTTATATATTTCGGCCGAGGAGGCTTTATTGACACGATAGTTAATTGAAACCTTTGATGAAATAGTCTGAAGATCCTTGGACGCAGCATTTGATTCTACCTCTGTTTTCAAGACTCTGTTATCTATCTGTTCAACGCTCGAAACAAAAGGAAGCTTAAAATGTATTCCTTCTTCGAGAACCTTATCCGATACTTTACCTAAGGTAACCACAACTCCCGTATGCCCGGGCGATACTATAGCAAAACTGCTAAAGCCAAGAATAATAACCGCTAAAACAATTACCACAGTTATAACTATTTTTTTGACCGTTTTGCCCTCCGGCGTAATATTAACATATGTATTGCCTGCCATATTATAATCTCCGTTTCATAAAATTTAAGCTGAACGCTTTTTTCAGCTTAGGAATGATTATAACACATAATTTATAAGTTGTCAAAACTCTTGACATTTTTTATATAACTATGCTACAATAATAAAAATAGAGTCAATAAAAATAACTTCTTGAAAGGAATATCCAATGGAAAACAATGCTAATAATATTTCAGATGATATCTCCGTATCTGAAAATAATAATATTGCATCTGAAATAAGCGATCAAACGGAAGCTAATTCACCCCGTCAGCGCTTTTGGTTTACTATAAAAGATAAATTCTATAAATTAGGTTATGAAAATACCATTTTACGCTTACTCACCGCATGGATTATTGTCGCCGGATTTGAATTAATAACTTCAGAATATAAATTCAATACATTTGAATTTTTCAATAATATTAAAATGTTAGTTTATATTTTGGTTATAGTTGCCGTTTTCATAATATTGACGTTTATTAATAAACATAAGCTTGATAAAATTCTTTTAATGGCGTCAACCATGATATACGGATCCGCCGCTATTATACAAGACAACAAATTCTATTTTTCAATTGGCGCCTGTATAATAATGGGGGCGGTTACTGTTTACTGCGTCGGAGACTGGTTACGATTTAAATTAAAGAAATTACCTACTATTGCTATAATTGCTATTCTCGGAATTTTATTTACATTATTTACCGGTCTGCTGACATCTTTCAAATATTTGCAGCACTGGGCTCCATGCTATGATTTCGGCATATTTTCGCAAATGTTTAATTACATGAAAGAAACACTTCAGCCGCTCACCACATGCGAACGCGACGGACTTTTAAGTCATTTTGCCGTTCATTTTTCTCCTATATATTATTTGCTGCTCCCATTTTTCTTTATTTTTCCGTCACCAGTCACTCTGCTTATGGGACAAGCTGCAATAATAGCAAGCGGTCTTATACCCCTATACCTGATCTGCAAAAGACATAAGCTATCTAACGCCGCCGTTATCTTATTTTCACTATGCTATGTACTTCTTCCTTCAATGGCAAACGGCTGCTTTTTCTTTCTGCACGAAAATAAATTTTTAACTCCTCTCATTCTCTGGCTTGCATTTGCGCTTGAAAAAAACAAATGGATACCTTCCGTAATCTTCACGTTGCTCCTTCTGGCCGTCAAAGAAGACGCTCCGGTTTATGCGGCTGTTCTGGGACTGTATTTTATAGTATCAAGACGAAATATATCAAAAGGCGCCTTGGTATTCGTTTTATCAATTATATACTTCATAACAGTTTCATATTTTATGTCAAAATACGGGTTGGGTACTATGTCATACAGATACGATAATTTCATTTATGACGGCAGCGGAAGTTTATTCACCGTCATTAAGGCAGTTATACTTAATCCTATTTACACTGTCCATGAAGCGTTTGATGAAGAAAAAATAAAGTTCATTCTTCAGATGCTTGTTCCATTAGCATTTATGCCGCTTATGATAAAAAAGCCGTCGAGGATAATATTACTTATACCGTTTATTCTCCTTAATCTCATGTCGGATTATACATATCAGCATAATATTAATTTCCAGTATACTTACGGAAGCGCAGCGTTTCTATTCTATCTCATGATACTGAATTATCAAGATATGAAACCCGGTTTCAGATGTAAGGTTCTTGCCGTTGCAGCAACCTCTTCGATATTTATGTTTATGTGCAATACATATTATAGAACAAGCGGTTACGAAAGCTACAAAACTGACAAAAACAGCGGTGCAATTGATATAATTGACGACGCGCTTGAGCTTGTTCCCGATGATTCGTCGGTAGCGGCGACAACATTTTTAGTGGCCTCGCTTTATGACCACCGCGAGGTTTACGAGTTTGAATCAACAAATCATAGAGACGAAGTTGAATATATCGTCTTGGATTTAAGAATATCGTCGGATGATTTTTCAGTTGATGATTATCTAAATAATCCAATTTACGAAACCGTTGAAAATAAACCTGGATATATAGCGATTTTCAGAAATACTACAGTAGAATAGAAAAAATCCCCTCTGAGAAAAACTCAAAGGGGATTTTAGTTGATTTTGCACAAAATTCCATAATTTTACCTTTTATTTTTTGATAATCTATTGACTGTTAAATAATTTGCGATTATAATAAGTATATAGCTATTGTGATTTAAGGAGGATAATTCCTATGAAAAAAATTTTATTTGCCGCTTCAGAATGTGTTCCTTTTATGAAAACAGGCGGGGCTCGCCGATGTCGTAGGCGCTCTCCCCAAAGCGCTTAATAAGGAGGAATTTGACGTCAGAGTAATTTTGCCCAGCTATACCTGTATTCCGTGGGAATACCGCAGTAAATTCCAATATGTTCACCATTTTTATATGGATATGGGACAGCTTAATTTTGCTCCTCACGTTGGCATTATGAAGTATGAATACGAAGGTATTACATACTATTTCGTTGATAATGAGGATTATTTCAAAACTGACAAGCCTTATTTATCCACGCTTTATGACATTGAAAGATTTATCTTTTTCTCAAAATCCGTATTAGCCATAATGCCGGTAATTGATTTCAAGCCTGATATTATTCACTGTCACGATTGGCAGACAGGCATGATACCAGTTTTTTTGAAAACTCTTTACAAGGATAACCCGTTTTATTGGGGAACAAAAACTATTATGACAATTCATAATTTAAAGTTTCAGGGTATATGGGATATTAAAACCTTTAAAAAGTTTACTAATCTTCCCAACAGCGTCTTTACGCCCGATAAACTTGAATATAAAAAGGACGCAAATATGCTTAAGGGCGGGCTTGTATATGCCGATTATATAACCACTGTAAGCGACACATATGCTAGGGAAATTCAGACTCCATATTTTGGAGAAGGCTTAGACGGGCTGCTTCGTGCACGACATCTTCAACTAAGAGGTATTTTAAACGGAATTGATTATAATATATATAATCCGGAAAATGATAACGACATATACGTTTCGTATAATTCAGATGACGTCAAGGATAAAAAGACTGAAAATAAGCTCAAACTTCAGGAAGAATTAGGTCTGCCACAGGATTCAAACAAATTTATGATAGGAATTATATCGAGGCTTACCGATCAAAAAGGTCTTGATCTTGTAAATCGAGTAATCGAACAGATTCTTGATGAAACACGCAGTTGGTTGTTATCGGAACAGGGCGAGCCAAGATATGAAAACCTTTTTAAGCACTTTCAGTGGAAGTATCCTGACAGAGTTTCTGCAAATATCTTCTTTTCTGAGCAGCGCGCACACAAGCTTTATGCTGCCGCAGACGCTATGCTTGTTCCGTCCAGATTCGAGCCCTGCGGTCTGACGCAGCTTATTGCTCTACGTTACGGTACAATTCCTATTGTAAGGGAAACCGGCGGATTAAAGGATACCGTATCGCCTTATAACGAATATGAAAACAGCGGAAATGGTTTCTCATTCGGAAATTATGATTCATACGATATGCTCAATGTTATAAACTATGCAAAAACAATTTACTTTACTCAAAATGAAAAATGGCAGGAAATTATTATACGAGCAATGAAATCTGATTTTTCTTGGAATTATTCCGCAGATCAATATGCAGGTATGTATAATTGGCTGTCTAATTAATAACAAAAAACGACGAGTTAAACTCGTCGTTTTTTATTATAAAACCGTCTTATTTTTTTTAGAACCGAATATTGGCTTCTCGCCGTCTGTTATTGATTTAGAAGTAACCGTAACAGTAGTTATATCGGGATCTGACGGAGCTTCAAACATAGACTGCATCAACACACCCTCTATTATAGCTCGAAGGCCTCTTGCACCTGTTTTTTGTGAAATAGCCTTCTTTGCTATCTCCTTTAAGGCGTCCGGTTCAACGATAAGCTCAATATCATCATAATCAAACAGCTTTTTATATTGCCTTAACAGTGCGTTCTTAGGTTCGGTCAATATTCTGACAAGAGCTTCTTCATCCAGTTCATCTAAAACAGTTATTACCGGCAAACGTCCTACAAGTTCCGGCACAATACCGAACTTAACAAGATCCTGCGGTATAACCTTATGAAAAATGTTTTTTGATATTTCCTTTTTAGAAGAAACCTCGCTCCGAATCCTATCGCCGAAGAATTTACACGCTTCAAAATAGATTTTTCAAGACCGTCAAAGGCTCCGCCGCAAATAAAGAGAATATTTTTAGTATTAATCTGTATAAACTCCTGATTAGGATGCTTTCTGCCCCCCTGAGGCGGAACGTTAGAAACAGTACCCTCAATTATTTTCAAAAGCGCCTGCTGCACGCCTTCTCCGCTTACATCACGGGTTAAAGAAGTATTTTCAGATTTTCTCGCTATTTTATCAATTTCATCAATATAGATTATACCGCGTTCAGCAGCTTCAATATTAAAATCAGCAGCCTGAATAAGACGAAGAAGAACATTTTCAACGTCATCTCCCACATATCCGGCCTCAGTGATTGTTGTAGCGTCTGCAATAGCAAACGGAACATCAAGAATTTTAGCAAGAGTAGAAGCAAGAAAAGTCTTTCCTACACCGGTAGGTCCTAAAAGAAGTACGTTGCTCTTTTGAATTTCTACCTCTTCCCCGTCCTCCTGACTTAAAATTCTCTTATAATGATTATAAACAGAAACTGCAAGCGTAATTTTGGCCTTGTCCTGCCCTACGACATATTCGTCTAATACGGCCTTTATTTCAGCCGGTGTAAGAAGATTAAGCTCCATACCGTCCGACGGATTTTTCTTGCCGTCATTTGACTTTTCGCTTGGCTTAACCTTAGCAAGAGGCCCCATCAAAAGCTCATAGCAGTAACTACGCATTCATCGCATATATTTGACGTCCCCGCTGTAAAAATACTCTGAACCTTATCCTCGCTCTTTCCGCAGAAATTACAAAATTTAATTGGTTTATCAGGCATAAAGTCCTCCTAAAAAATCATCTTTTACTTATAACTTTATCTACAAGACCGTAAGCCTGCGCTTCATCAGCAGTCATAAAATTATCTCTTTCCGTATCAAGGCATATTTCATCATAGGTTTTTCCGGTATTCTCACTTAAAATCCTGTTCAATCTTTCCTTGGTTTTCAAGAGATTATCAGTTCTTATCTTTATATCAGTTGCCTGGCCCTGTAATCCGCCTGATATAAGTGGCTGATGAATCATTATTTCTGCATTCGGCAGCGCAAGTCTTTTTCCTTTTGCGCCTGATGAGAGCAAAAATGCTCCCATGGAAGCGGCAAGACCGATACAGATTGTCGATACATCGCATTTAATGTATTTCATAGTGTCATAAATTGCAAATCCAGCGCTTACCGAACCGCCGGGACTGTTAATATAAAGGCTTATATCCTTTTCAGGATCCTGGCTCTCAAGATACAAAAGCTGCGCTACTACAAGACTTGCCGTTGTATCGTTTACCTCCTCTGAAAGCATAATGATCCTGTCGTTCAGCAATCTTGAAAAGATATCGTATGAACGTTCTCCGCGGCTTGTCTGTTCTACAACATAAGGTACTAAACTCATATTTATTCTCCCTTTTCCGGCAACTCGCCTTTTAAAATTTCTCTATTAACAAAGGCGGCTGCCCCGAAGGACAGCACGCTTTTTATACAATAAAATTAATCCTCAGAAGCTTCTTCAGATTCCTTTTCCTCAACTATAGTATTGTCAATAACAGCGTTATCCTTGACAAAATTAACAGCCTTGACAGCCTTAAGATCGGTAATGTAAGCGTCCATATCAATTCTATGTTTTATATCTTCAACTGTGATTTTATTAAATTCGGCAATCTCTTTCAGTCCGTCGTTTATTTCATCTTCTGTCGGAATAAGATTTTCAAGATCAGCAATTTTTTCAAGAGCAAGTCTGAGCTTTACTTCATTTTCAGCTCTTTCCTGGAAAGTTTCTCTAAAGGAGTCCATATCCATTCCGGTATACTGAAGATATATTTCAACACTCATATTCTGCTGTTTAAGATTTCTCTCAAACTCGCTTATAAGCTGGTCGACTCTTTTATCAAACATACATTTCGGAATAACTCCCTCGGCTGTATCTATAAGCTTTCTGCATTAAATGGTTTTCAAACTGAGCTGCCGCAGTCGCTTCCGACTGAGTCTCCATTTTTCCTTAATATCCTTTTTCCAGTCTTCTATAGTGTCAAATTCAGTCGTATCCTTAATTAAATCATCATCAATCTCCGGCAGCTCCGTTGTATTTATGCCATTCAGCTTGACCTTAAATAAAGCCGGCTTTCCTGCGTATTCATCCATCTGATACTCTTCAGGGAATGTAACGTTTATTTCAAATTCATCACCAATTGAATGACCGATTATCTGTTCTTCAAATCCCGGAATAAACTGACCGCTGCCAAGTTTCAGCGGAAATTCATCAGCCTTGCCGCCGTCAAAAGCAACTCCATCCATAAATCCTTCAAAGTCTATTATAACCTCGTCATCCTTTTGGGCAGGCCTGTCGTCAACCGATACAATCCTTGCGTTTCTCTGACGTATCTGTTCTATCTGAGCCTTAATATCATCCTCAGTTATATCCTTGACATTTTTCGGAGCTTTTAATCCTTTATATTCCGGTACTGTCACCTCAGGCTTAAGAATACAAATTGCCTTGTATTCAACACCGTTTTCAGTATCGGCAGAAACAACTTCAATCTTCGGCGTATCAACTAAAACCAATTCAGATTCTCTGATTGCGTCCGGCATTTCATCATTTATCAGAGAATTGATTGCGTCTTCAAAAAATACTCCTTCACCGTAATATTTTTCAATAAGCTTTTTTGTAGCCTTACCTTTTCTGAATCCCGGAACCTGTATATTTTTCTTCTGACGCTGAAAAACCTTATCTATCGCAGCGGCAAAGGTTTCCCCGTCTACTGTAAAAATCAATTCCTGTGTATTTACGTCAACCTTAGTTGATGACTTCAAACTCATTTTTTATATCCTCCAATTTATTTATAAGTGCATACCTTTATCATTATAACATAAGCCATTAAATTTTTCTACACTAAATTTCTACTTCTACACTTTATATAAAATTACATTATTTTTAGTGGACAAAATTGTAAATAATCACCTGAAATCAACTTAAAATCAATTCCATCGCGCTCTCCGTTAATTGAATTTCTTATGGCAGAACCGTGCAGATGACCATACCAGCATGATTTTATATTAAATTTATATAAAACGTCAAGAATATCATAGTTATAGCCGTTTCCGTATATAGGCGGATAATGCATAAACACAAGAGGCTCAAGTCCGTATTTTAAAGCAGATTCTATCGAAGTTTTGAGTCTGGCGGATTCTCTTGCTAAAACCTTTGAATCCGCTGCTTCTCCGGGCATATTGACCCAACCTCTTGTACCGCATATGCCAAATTTCTCATATTGAAAGTGATTATTATGCAGAATAAACAAAGAATCAAATCCCCATTGAGAAAACGTATCCTCCATTTTTTTCTTGATCCCCACCAGTAATCATGATTACCTTTTAGAATTATCTTTCTTCCGGGCATATTATTTATCCAGTAAAAATCATCATACGCATTCTTTATGTTCATTGCCCAAGAAATATCTCCGGCTAAAACTATCGTATCTTCCGGAGAAATATTTTTTTCCCAGTTTTCCTCCAGAAGCTGCATATAATTTTCCCAGCCTTTAAATATATCCATAGGTTTTGATTTATCGCTGAGTGCAAGATGAAGATCGCCTATCACAAACAATGACATCAGATAATACCGAAATCCTTCAATACATAATCGTTCATTTCAGCTTTTCCGATCGAATCCTTGAATATTCTTTCCTTATTCTTCAATTCTGCCAGCGAAGACGGTATCGGAAGCTTTGAAAGCTCAGCCAGCCTATCTACCATTCATATTCGTCAAGCTCTGAATTACTGCCTTCAATTGCCTCCAGTACACTTGAACTGAATTTATAAGGACTTGCCGTTGACGCAATCAGTGTTTTTGTCATATCCCCCGTTTTATTTTTATAATCCTCATATACCTTAACGGCTACGGCCGTATGAGTATCGCACGTATATGAATATTTTTCATAAATTTCCCTTATGGTTTTCTTTGTCTGATCGTCGTCGCAATAACCGGCAAAGAATTCTTCTCTCAGTACGTTCTTTACTTCATCGTTTACTTCATATCTGCCGGTCGAAGCAAGACTTCCAAACCATTCCCTAATCTGGGCGTCATTCTGTCCGGTCAGAATGTAAAGTAGCCTTTCAAGATTGCTTGATATAAGAATATCCATAGACGGAGAGCAGGTAGCATAAAATTTCCTGTTTCTGTCATAAATACCTGTTTCAATAAAATCCGTTAACACTTTATTAATATTTGACGCGCAAATAAGCTTATTTACCGGCAAGCCCATTAGCTTTGCATAGTAAGCGGCGAGAATATTTCCGAAATTACCTGTAGGCACCACAATATTGATCTTATCACCAAGAGAGATTTCACCGCATTCAGCCAGCGAAGCATATGATGAAATATAATAAACTATCTGAGGCACCAATCTTCCCCAGTTTATGGAATTGGCGCTTGAAAACATAAGTCCCGCAGCGTTCATTTTCTCTTTGATTTCCGCATCTGTAAATATGGACTTAACACCGTTTTGGCAGTCGTCAAAATTGCCTTTTACGGCGCATACGCCCACATTCGATCCTTCCTGCGTCGTCATCTGACGTTTCTGCATAGGACTTACTCCGTCTTCCGGATAAAAGACAAGTATCTGCGTACCTTCAACATCCTTAAATCCTTCAAGGGCTGCCTTACCTGTATCTCCTGAAGTCGCCACAAGAATTATTATTTTTTTATCTATATTTATTTTCTTTGCAGAAGTAGTTAAAAAATACGGAAGAATCTGGAGCGCCATATCCTTGAATGCACAGGTTGGACCATGCCAAAGCTCAAGCATATATGTTCCGTCGAAAAGCTGAGAAATTTCCGCAATACTTTCCGTTTCAAAATTTTTTGTACTGTATGCGCTGTCTGTACAATACTGAATTTCCGCGTCTGTAAAATCAGTCAAATATTTTTTAAATATATAAGCCGCTCTGCATGAGTAATTCAAACCGGCAAGATATTTGATCTCGTCAAGAGTTAATTTCGGAACCGATTCGGGAACAAACAAACCGCCGTCTGCGGAGATTCCCTGAGTTATGGCCGTTGCACTGTCAACTCTGACATCACTGTTTCTTGTACTCTTATAATACATAATACCACCCTTTGTATTTTCTATCAAACGCCTGAAGCGTCAAAAGCGTTTAAAATATATTCCAGACATGAGATCTTCCCCGTTATATGAACTGACATAAGCAGCGTCGAATCTGGGCTGAAGTCTACAGCCTGTTTTTCTCATATATTGTTCGGCCGATTTAATGATTCTTTTTTGCTTTTTTGTATCAATCGCAGCTTCAAGACCGCTTCCGTTGGTTCGGTATTTTATTTCCACAAAGCAAATATATTCGTCTAAAACCGCAATTATATCGGCTTCTCCTCCGTCAGCTATATAATTTCTTTTAACTATCTGATAACCTTCAGCTTCAAGATAATCGCAGACAAAGGATTCAGCATGATAACCATAATTATTTTTTCTCATAGATCTTTCTTAAAAAGGACATTCTATGCAGCGGACACGGTCCGTATGCCAGTATTCTTTCTATATGAAGCTTTGTTCCGTAACCCTTATGACGTTCAAAACCGAACTGAGGGTATTTTTCAGCCATTTCAAGCATATATCTGTCCCTCGTTACCTTAGCAAGTATCGACGCAGCGGCAATCGACGCGCTGTTAGCGTCTCCTTTTACCAGTGCGCTTACCCTACACGGAAGATCGGGAGCTTTATTTCCGTCGGCTATAACCAATTCAGGTAAATCCCGAAGCCCAAATACCGCTCTTCTCATGGCAAGCATAGATGCGTTTAAAATATTGATTTCTTCAATTTCTTCAACTGTAGCCCTTGCAATACAATAATCCAAAGACTTATCAATAATTTCTTCATATAACAGCTCTCGCTTTTTAGCAGAAAGCTTTTTACTGTCGTTAAGACCTTCAATCGGTCTGTCAGGATCAAGGACAACTGCCGCCGCATAAACGTCTCCGGCAAGCGGACCTCTTCCGGCCTCGTCAACGCCGCAAAAAAAATTCCCCGTGCTGTTTCTCACAGCTTCATCGTATTCCCATAGCTGACTAATCATTTTTTTCTCCCGGAAGCTCAAGAGTTATCTTTCCGAGCTTACCGCTTCTGAATTCGTCGAGAAGCGTTATAGCGGCTCTTTCAGTATTAACTTCGCCGCCTGAAACAAGCATTCCTCTTTTACGGCCAAGCTCTGAAAGAAGCTCAAAGCCATCGCCGGATTTATCAATTTTATATCTTTCTGAAACTGCCTCCGGATAATTAACTGATAAATTTTCCAACAGAAAAGCTGCCAGAGCTTCAATATCAAGTATATCGTCCTTAACGGCGCCGGTGAACGCCAGCTTTCTGGCAACGCCCTGATCCTCAAATTTAGGCCAGAGAACACCCGGCATATCAAGCAATTCTACGTTGCCGCCAAATTTTATCCATTGCTTATTACGCGTAACACCAGGTCTGTCCTCAACCTTTGCTTTTTTAGACTTAGCCATACGGTTTATAAATGAAGACTTTCCAACGTTAGGAATACCGACTATCATAAGTCTTATCGGCGCGCCTCTATCCCTTTGCCGCGGCGTTTTTCTATAAGCTGTTTCAGCATATTGCCTTTTACAGCAGGAAGAAAGCCTTTAAGTCCATTTCCGCTTTTGCAGTCAGTTTTTAAAACAGTAAAGCCTTTTGATTTATAATAATCAATCCATTTTTCCGTGGAGCTATCATCAGCCATATCAGACTTGTTAAGAAGCAGCATCCTCGGCTTATCCTTAACAAGCTTATCCATTTCGGGATTACGGCTCGAAAAGGGTATCCTTGCGTCAAGTACTTCAACAACACCGTCTACAAGAGATAAGCTTGACTGTATCATTCTTCTTGTCTTGGTCATATGACCCGGAAACCATTGAATAGAAGCCATCTCAGCCATTTTCTGCCTCCTTAATCAATTCCTCCGAATTTTCCGAATGGAAAAATCCGAAAAATAACCTTTCCGACTACATTATCCTCTGGTATCAAGCCGATTTCAGGATGACGGCTGTCCTTGGATAAGTTTCTGTTATCCCCCATTGCAAATATATAGCCGTCGGGAACAGTAAGCGGGTAATCAAAAGCATATTCATCCCTTGTTGTCGGTTCGCTTATGTACTGCTCTTCAAGCCGCGCTCCATCAACGCTTACAATTCCATTTTCAAAATCTATATCAACCGTTTGGCCGCCGACAGCAATTACCCTTTTTACTATTACCTTGTCAAGTCCTTCGGTTTCAAGAACTTTTCCGTCTGAGGATAAAAGATGCGCGCTATCGTTATTAATCACAACAATATCTCCGTTTTCCGGAGAATATCCTAACGAATATACTATAAGCTTATCGCTGTTCTCAAGGGTAGGCAGCATAGAAGTACCGTCTACGACCACAACTCTCATAATGTATGTGAAAAATAATGAAATTACCAATATCACTGTAAGAACTGATTCGATAATATCTAAAAAATCGTTAAGCCTAAAGTTTTTATTTTCGTCAGGAAAATCCCTTTTTTCATTGACTGAAATTTCAGCAGATCGGGCATACGACAACTGCGGATTTGTTCTTTTATCAGTATTTTCAGCCTTTAATGCATTAGCGCGTTTTATTTCGGCAATTTTTCTGACTCTTTCCTTTGCAGCATCAGCTTTCTGAGCCTCAGTCATATGGATTTCCGCATTATCCTGCCGCAAAGCCGAAGCAGACGCGCGTTCCTCTGCTGATTTTGAAACCCCAGACCTATTCGTCGGCGGTTCTTTCCTCTTCGCCGGATTATACGGATTATTAGCCGTTTCGGCCAGAATTCTTTCAAGAGCGTCTTCACGGCTTTCTCTCGTCGTTTTATGTTCACTCATATTAATTCCTCGTAAATTATATCAGTCAAGAATCTTAAACGTTTCAAAAGGATAAAATCTTAATACGGCCTTTCCGAGAACGTCGCCGGTTTCAACAAATCCAACGTGAGGATCACGCTGTCAGTAGAATTGTTTCTATTATCGCCCATAACAAATACATAGCCGTCGGGAACTGTTACAGGATATTCAAACGCTCCGGTATTAAGATAAGTTGGTTCCTTTATATAATTTTCTGAAAGCGCTTCACCGTCAACATATACCGTTCCTTTATTGAAATCTATATCGACAGTCTGCCCTCCGGTGGCAATAACTCGCTTTATGAGTCTTTTTCCAAGGCTCGACTGTCCGCTTATTATTTCGGATTTATCTCCGTCCTTATATATATGTGATTCATCATTTTCAACAATTACAATATCTCCGGATTTTGGAGTATAGAAAAAAGTCGTCATGATCAGTTTGTCGCCGTTTTGCAGCGTAGGGTTCATAGAGGTACCGTCAACCGTAACAGGTCTGCATATAAACGTAAATATCAACAATACGACAAAAATTGAAGTAACTATCGATTCGCATATTTCCATAAAATCGCCAAAAGCGTTTTTATGCTCTTTCTGTACTTTGATTTCTTCAGCCTGCTCTTCCATCAGTTAATCCTCGATTCATAAATTAATAGCAAAAAAGGGACTTAAACGTCCCTTGTAAAGGCAGTAAGCAAAGCGGCATACAGCCGCCTGCGGTAATGCCTGTTTATTACTTTATCTGCTCCTTAACCTTTGCGGCCTTACCTACTCTGTCGCGCAGATAATAAAGCTTTGCTCTGCGAACCTTACCGTATCTTACAATCTCAACCTTGTCAACGACAGGCGAATGAAGAGGGAATACTCTCTCAATTCCGCAGCCGTGCGCTACACGTCTTACAGTAAAGGTTTCACTGATTCCACCGTGCTTCTTAGCAATTACCGTACCCTCGAAAACCTGAATACGACTCTTATCGCCTTCCTTGATTTTAACGTGAACCTTAACGGTATCGCCTACTGAGAATGAAGGTACCTCGGCTTTCTTGCTTGATCCGCTGATAATTTCCAATGCGTCCATTTCAATTTCCTCCTGGTTTCCGGCATTCTTACCGCAGTTTAATTATATAAACCCTATGCGGCAGCGGACTGCCCTGTTTAATGTCATTTTACTGGCATAAACTCTCGCAAAACAAAATTTATGTCTTTACGGATTTTAAATGCTTTAATATCATACCATATATTTATTAAAATTGCAAGGGTTTTCAAAAAAATTCTTTTTCGTTTTCCATTAAAACCCCGGTTCTTTCAACCTCGGAAACAGTCGTATCTCCTAAATCCTCCGATAAAAACATATCAATAAGAAGCGATGGATTTATATTGTTTTCCGTACCTGCCGGAAACAGAGCTTCAATCTCCAGAATTCCGTTTAAAAGCTCGATTTTTCTTACCTTAATAAGCGGCTTTAGATCGACGACCTTTTCTACGCCCTTTTTTGTTCTTTTAACTGTATTAAGACTGTCACGAGATATAAATTCATTAAAGCTATTTATAAGCCTATCAGGAAAATCTGATTTAAAACAAATTCTATATTCCGCATATTTTATGGAGGTATGTTTATTAACCGGCTCAAAGGCTTTCAAAACCCTGATTCCCTCCGGCATAACGCTGTTTAAACGCTCTTTAATTTCCTCGTAGGATATGTTTTCTGTGAGATTAAAATCCATTATTTCAGCGGAGCTTTCATAGCCAAGCGAAAGAGGAAGTGCAAACATAATATAAATATGGGGATTAAAGCCTTCCGTATACCATATCGGCAGACCGGAACGTTTAATAGTCCGCTGAATACACCTGTTTAGATCAAGATGCGAAATATATTTAGCCCGTCCCTTTTTTTCAAAAACCGCCCTGACTTTAACCAAAACACGGTCCTCCTATCTCTCTGCTTACTCCGCAGGCAGAGCATTTTGATCGACAGTTTTCAGTTGTTTCAGCCCGTTTTGCCTTAATGTTTTCCCTTACAAGAAATTCCTTATTTATATAATAATCAAGATGATCCCAGGGCATAATTTCCTCATAATCTCTTCGGCGGCAAGCGTAAAATTCCATATCAAGACCGCTTTCTTCAAACGCTTCACGCCATTTCTCATAACTGAAATGCTCTCCCCAGCTATCAAACTTACAGCCTTTTTCCCAAGCTCTGTAAACAGCGGTTCCCATCCTTCTGTCGCCTCTCGCCAATGCAGCTTCAAGAATGCTGGTTGAAGGATCGTGCCAGCTTGCTTTTATTTTTTTTGAAGTGATCGAATTCATGAGAGTCTCCTGCTTATGCATAATTTCGCTGCGGGTTGCCTGAGGTTCAAATTCAAAAGGCGTAAACGGTTTAGGCACAAATGTCGCCGTACTTATAGAAACCTGAACTCCTTTTCCTTTCTGTCTTCCCGGAATACTGTAATACAGATCCACGATCTTTTGCGCCAGCTAGTTATACCGACGATATCCTCGTCAGTTTCAGTTGGAAGTCCCAGCATAAAATAAAGCTTTACGGACGTATATCCTCCCTCAAAAGCCGTACGGCATGTACGCATCACTTCTTCCTCAGTTACGTTCTTATTTATAACGTTTCTCAGACGCTGCGTTCCCGCTTCAGGCGCAAAGGTAAGACCGCTCTTTCTGACTTTCTTCACCTCGTCCATAAGCTCTTTGGAAAAGTTGTCCACCCTCAATGAAGGCAGCGAAAGATTGATATGCTGCTTTTCCGTATACGGAATAAGCTCCGTAAGAATTTTTCCTATTTCCGAATGATCCGAGGTACTAAGCGAAGCAAGAGAGATTTCCTCATAACCGGTATTACCGCAAAGCGTTTCAGCTTCCCGGCAAACCGTTTCAGGCGATTTTTCTCTGAATGGTCTGTAAAGAAATCCGGCCTGGCAGAACCGGCAGCCTCTGATGCACCCTCTTAATACCTCTACAGAAATTCTGTCATGAACAATATCGGTAAAAGGCACGACAAAATTTTCAGGATAAAAAACCTTGTCAAAATCCTTTATAATCCTTTTTTTAATTATCGGTCTTACATTGTCCTGAGGGATAATTTCTTTGACCGTGCCGTCGTCATTATAGTAAACCTTATAAAGCGAAGGGACATAAATACCGTCTATTTCAGCGGCTCTGCGGAGAAAATCCTTTTTTCCAAAGCCCTTGGATTTCATTTCCTTATACAGATCCATAAGCTCTAGATTTACTTCCTCTCCCTCTCCAAGTATGAATAAATCTATAAAATCGGCAAGAGGCTCCGGATTGCAAACGCACGGACCTCCTGCGACGATAATGTTCGTCAGCTTATCGTCCCTGTCTTTTGATAAGATCGGAATACCCGCTAAATCGAGCATATTTAGAACATTTGTATAAGAAAGCTCATACTGCATTGTAAAGCCTATAAAATCAAATTCGCTTAACGGATCAAGACTTTCCAATGCATAAAGAGGTATTCTATTCTCTCTCATCAGCTTTTCAAAATCAATTCCGGGAGCAAATACTCTTTCACACCAGTAATCTGCTCTCTGATTAATAAGCGAATATAAGATTTTCATTCCCAAATGAGACATTCCTATGTCGTATGTATCGGGAAAACAAAAAGCAAATCTAACGCTTATATTATCCTTATTCTTTATTACGCTGCCTGATTCTCCGCCTATATACCTTGCCGGCTTTGTTACGGAAAGCAATAAATCTTCTATTTTTTTTCTGAGCATATTTTACTTCCTTTATAGTTATATTGATTTTTATTTTACTATATATTGAAATAAA
>ENA-OQCO01000283-OQCO01000283.1-human-gut-metagenome-genome-assembly--contig:-NODE-283-length-29681-cov-4.706740_pt1 | contig 29681 bp, 36 predicted proteins | sample MGYA00242500_ERZ504582 | MGnify/ENA primary metagenome ERZ504582 (study PRJEB26092, sample SAMD00036346) | human gut metagenome | host: Homo sapiens | study: EMG produced TPA metagenomics assembly of... | reverse complement strand
CAGAAGCGCGTCTCATTCTCATGCTCCAAAACTATATTTCCGCACATGGCAAGATATTTTTTTTGCAGTCTGCACAGCAGAACGCATATAAAGATGTACATCTCTTTCGTCTGGATTCTTACTCCACTACGGGAAGGATATTCAAAAATCAAAAAGAAGCGACGTGTAATCGCTTCCTTCATACCCAGGGATTTAATCAGTTCTGCATAATCTTCCTGCAGAATTTTACAACGTTCATCTGTTTCTTTTTCAGCCTCTTCATCAATCTTATCAATATACTCCTGAATGTCTGCCTTTCTGGAGAGCACTTTAAGCTGGATATTGGGCGGTGCGATTTTCAGGTATGACATAAAAGAGAGAATGATACTTCTCTGTTCTGAAGATGACCGTAATAAGAAATTGATTGGCAATACTTCAACAATTTTAACAAAACGATTGTCGGAAGTTTGGATAATACCATTTTTTACTTGTTTTAATGGTATATAAGAGGCTGTCCAGCTCATTGGCAGAAGATCCGGTACTTCCTGGACTTTCTCACTTTTCTCTTCTTTTCGAGAAAGTTCTTTCTTTGGCGGTCGCACTAGCCGTTCTTCTTTTTCTACATTCTGAACAAGCTGATTCCTCAGATTACGTTCTTCTGCCTCTTGCTCACGGATCTGCCTGAAATTCTCCCTGGCCTGCTCTTTCTGTTTCTGTGCGTCTTTTTTCTGCTGTTCCTTCTGCATCTGGCGATTTTCTTTCTCCTGCTTCCTGGACATCGCCTTGTCTTCTCTCTGCTGTTGCTTCTGCTCCCGCCGTTCTCGTTTCTCGGCAAGCTGAGCTTCTTTCAGCTTTTGCTTCAATTCTGCGACTTCGCTTCCGATCTTTTACACCGCCTTCCTGCTGCCTTTTCTTCTTTTTTCTCTCCTGTTTCTGTTGTTTCTTTTGCTGTCTCCTAATACGACGGTTTTTCTTTAATCTATACTGTCCATCGGGTACAGTCACTACCCGCCTTCTTGTTACAAAGCGTATAAACTGAATAATGAAAGAAAGCAAACTTTCCCCGTTAACACCGACTACCGCCAGTATTGTTAAAGGCAGGATTACAATTATACCAATATAGATTCTTAGCTTTATTGAAACATCTATAAAAAACAGTATCCTAAAAAGTACTATAAAAAGGACAGCTGCCTCAAAAGCATTCCTGCCTTCAATTCTCCCTGAAAACAGGGTTCCCTCTTTTGCAAAATTGGGTGGAATGATATAAACATCGGATCGTTCTCTCTGCATCATTCTGTACCTCCCGAATTATTTTTTACGATGAAATTTTCGATATAATAACCACATTGCCGCACCCAGAAAACTCAAACCGCCAATAATGATTCCTGTTTTCTGTCCTGTTTTTTTCACAGTTGTCACCACCTCCGTATTTTTAATTCCTGAATCCGATTTTTCTGGATTTTGAATGTTATTTTGTTGATCTGTCTTGTTCTGCTTTTTCTCCGTCTGAACAGCTTCCACAAGCTCATTTTTTACTTTAATTTTCATTATAATAAGACCCTGTTCCGGAAGATTTTTATAGTTGTTATCAAATTCTGCAACATATTTCTGGTCATTCTGTGTTGCTTCCACAGATTTCAAGCGATAATTTCCGCTATTCACGGACAGGTTCCATTCAAAAAAAACAGAGGAATCCAAATCAATTTCTCTTTGAACTCCTCCATTTTCTTCTATTGTCACATGAACCTTTCCAGTGAATCCTTCAAAAATCTCTGCCCGCACTGCAATATTTGCTGGCTCAAGTTCTGTCCCAGAATACTCATCCTCCGCATTTACAGGATCCATCGTTTCAGTTTGAAGCTGCACCATGCCATTTTCATCAAACAATACATATTTCCCAGCCGGGTTCACTGTATCATACCCCCAGCCATCAGCAATAAATGTCCCATCTGACTGATAACCTTTGCCATCCTGCCAGGAAACAATCTGCGGCAAGTCCTCTGCCTTTTGTGCATATGCCACTTGGAAGGTTTCCAGGAAATATGTGAACAGCAATATTGCCAATACCAGTATTTGCTCTGTGCTCCTAATCTTTTTCACTGTATTTTCCTCATTTTTTTCCAACAATCCAGAACGCTCCTTCGCTAAGATCACGTCCATAGGATTTGATAGTTTCCACACTGTACACTTTTCCGGTTCGCTCTCTGCTTGCACAATCCGCTATCGTGATATAACCATCTCTGGTCACACCAGTCAATACGATAAAATGTCCGCTTCCACTTCCTGTAATCGTATAGGCTTCACAGATTTCTACAACCATCTTGCCTTCTTTAAGGGACTGCACGACGTAATTCATACGGTCCTTTCCGACTCTTTCACAAGTAAGTCCCCAGTGATAGGCAGCATTCGTCGGAAATGAATGAGACGTTCCCATGCCTGGCACATATTCTCCATTTGCAATGGAATAAGCACATGTCATCTGAGGTGTTACCGTCTGTCCAGTTAACGTTGAAATTATAATTGCCATAGATGTAGGTCCACAACCGGACGCACCGATCGTACTGGAGCCATAAGACATGCCTTTCCACGGTTCCTCTGTCTGATTAAAATAAACTACTTTTTTTACGCCTTTTCCGACTGTATCATATGTAATGATATCCCCTGAAGCATCTATATTTCCTGCAACAAAAGAATCTCCACTGCTCCCACCAGTAACAAAATCTGTCCAATGAAAAATCGTGGAAAGTGCATTTTTAACAGCATCTACGCCTTTTTGTAAATATTCCAACAATTTGATCACAATATCAAAGGTTGTCTTGTTTGTGACAAATTTATACTGATACCCGCTTCCGCCTGTAATCTGTGCATTCAAAAGCAACGCTAATGTATATTCTACTTTCTTGGATACTACTGTCCGGTTTTCCTGCCATGCATTTCCACCCTGTGCCAGAATCTGCTCATAGGTTGTTCGATCTATCTCACCTCTTTTCCCATTCACTTCCATATAATAAATGGTCTCCGTTGCTTCGCCTTTTCGCTCATCTGTAACTGACCAGTCAAAAAAACTATCCAGATGCTTTTCAACCGACTCTTTTAAAAGTTCATAGGATGTTTGTAATTTTTCAGTATCTGCATCCGATTTTTGAGCATCCTTTGCAGAACTTGAAGAAGTGGATGTTTGATGTTGCTGAATTTCAACATAGCCTAATACTTTTTTTACATATGCCTGCGTTTCCGCATATGGAGGAATCTGATATCCATATTTCATAACTGCTCCGGGCCCTGCGTTGTACCCTGCGATTGCCAGTTCCAATCCATTTGAATAGCCTTTAAACTGCTCAATCAGCTGGGAAACATACTTTGCTCCGCCCATAATATTCTCTCTGGGATCAAAAACATTAGATACCCCTAGAGATGCTGCTGTAGATGGCATAAGCTGCATAATACCAGATGCCCCTGCACCAGAAACAACATTTGGATTAAAGTCTGATTCTACTTTACCCATTGCGATCAACAACGCTGCCGGCACATTGTACGTCTGTGCCGCTTCATAAAAAAATGAGTCGTATGGGCTGGACAAGTTTGTGGACATATCAATCCCCAAACTATTTGCATAACCTAAAAAAGAAAAAACCGTACTGTTATCTTCGTTTTCCATCATCAGTACGGCAAGGTAATATCCAAGATTCCTTTTCAGCTTCGTTTCATATTCATCCACCACAACCAGCTCATGGCCTGCATATTTTTCTGCTTTGTCCTGGTCAATTTCTTTTAAAACAGCCTTGTGCTTTTTGTTTATTATTTTCAAGATTTCTTTTTTGTAATCTTCCTGCTGCAGAACTTCTTCAACCCGGTCACGTATATTCGTAAGCTGCGTAGATTGAGCTTCATTCGCATACGAATCTGCATTTGCAAATCCAAGATAACTAAAAATAATTCCTATCATATTTGCAATAATAAACATCCAGAGAAAGCAAAACAGGAAAATAGAAACGAGTATTTTCCAAACAGTTTTATTTGATACCAATGCCCCGATCACAGTTCCAAGAGGACCTGCAAGGGCTGTTCCTGCTGCCATTCCTGCTGCTGTTCCTCCAGCTGCTACTGCCGCTGTTGTTGCATATGCAGTTTGAGCAGTATGTGCAATAATTTCTGTGCCTTCATCCAGAGGGGACGAATTTTTATCTTCTTCTGCCATTTTCATCCCCCTATCTGAGTCTGTCCGAACCTTTTTCTTTTAATTCTGCTCTCGATTTTGGAACTTCACGTATTCTACGGGTATCTGGTCTGCTTCTTTTTAAGGAAATATCTCCTGTTGGAATGGATCCCGAAACATTCATAAATCCATCAGCTGCCATACCTGTTTCATCAGCTACAGGCTGAATATCATCTTCATTTTGCATACCAGGATCACTCAATTTCGTGTTTTCAGCCTTTAGCGGATTTCCTGCTGTATCTACCAAAATACCCATTGCCGATTTCGCATAAAAATCGGCCTCATCTGTTTCTTCATCCAGATCTTCTCCTGTATCCATAATTCCATCTGACTGTATTCCATTTTCAGACATGGATTCCATTCCTGTCGGCATAGAATTTTCATTATAATTCATCCCTGCTCGTGGTGCAGCATCAAACCCAAACACAGACGAAGTACCAACTTCATCCAGGATACCTTTCTCCTGGTTCACAGAAGATACCCCATTCCCCTGAAGTGCAGACATTATTTCTGATCCCAGCCCTTCTCCTGCATTCGAAACCTCACCAGATACAGAAGAATTATACGCTGTTCCTGTTTTTCCATAGGACATACTTTCCTGGCCAGTCATTTCAATGCTTCCGCTTTCCAGATCCATTTCTGAATCAAAATCACTCATTTCCTCTTCAACCGGATAATCGCCCATCTCTCCAAGAATGCCGTGCTCACTTCCACTTTCGCTGAATCCGTTGGCGGATACATTGCTCGCAGCCGGAATTGCAAGATCCTGTTCACCTCCGGAAACGTCCAAAAGAGTCTCTCCTTCAGAATTACTCTCTGAAACAGCTCCCGCAAATGCTTCTGCATCATCTTTCACACTCATAGCATTAATTCCAGACATAGTTTCTGATGTAGCAGACATAGAATCTATATTGCCATTTACATGATCTCCAGATCCGAAATCCATCTCTGCCGTATCGCTGCTTCCCGTTGTCATGCCAAGTTCCTCAAAAACAGTCTTATTTGCCGGAGAAACTTCATTTTGTTGATTTCCTGGACCAGGCGGACTTTCTTTATCAAAATCTCCATCTGAAGTCATATCATTTATATCCATTGCATTTCCGCCATTAGGAGTCATTGGGATTGGCCCAGTAAAATTGGTTGTCATTCCATCCGACGATCCCATATCTGTTCTGGTTCCACCGACATCTCCTGTTCCACCAGAGCCAGAAGCTGTCCTTGCTGCCTGAGAGATGATCCTGCTCGCTGCAAGCATTGCTCCTGCTGCTCCCATTCCAGGAGCCGGACGGCCAAGGTTCACTCCAAGCGATGCCATATAGGAATCAAGTTTAAATGTGATCTTACAAAATCCTACCAGACAAAGTGTAGCTGCGAAGAATTTCGTAAACCCATAACTGCTTGCCATCATATTTCCGTAACCAGATAAAAACATCTTCATGCACCAGGCATTTAATATAACAAGCACTACTTGCCCTCCAAACATCTTGCTCCATGAAGCCAGGATATTATTTGTTGCTTTAGAACCACCGGTTGCAAATGCAAGAGGTGCTGTGTAGGAAAATACACCAAGCAATACATAACGTTCAGCAATGACCATTAACATCTTAAAATAGTTCCATGCTACAACAAACTGCATGATCAGCATCAAAACCGAAATGCTAAGGCTGCTGATTCCAAGTGTATCTGTAACACCTTCCAGAGTTGATACATAGCCTGAAAAGCTAGCGACCTTGACCTTTGTTCCTACAACCCATTGATATGGCGTTCCCGCAATTCTCAAAATGTAGTCAACCAATGGTTTCGATCCGGCAAGAAGAAATAAAGAAATGGCCGACCGACAGATAAGTTCTATTGGTTCTTCTGCATTTACCCCTGCTTTTCCACCAAACATGGACTTAAAAAGCTGCCATACAAGAATCATCAAGAGGATTGCAATTCCTGTAGGAACAATCACATTTTTGTATAGGCTCCCCACTACTGAAAACAATTCTTCAAATAATGAAAGATTACAGGACAGAAGTTCTGTAAACATATTTGTGATCAGTTCCATCATATCCACGATAAACTGACTGCACATTTCGCGAATGGCATCTACCAACAGCTCCAAAAGCCAGCTCATGTTTTATTCATATCCATAAGAGATACCCTCCTTTCAAAAACCGGGAGAGCACCGGTAAGAAATCATACATCAGCCCGTAAACATACTTTTCGGAATAATTTTTTCCAAATATGTTACAATGGCACCCAGGGTCATAAGTGCAGCCCAGCATACAACAATACGTTTCAGCCAGGATCTTGACTCATCCACGGTTCTGCCCGATTTGGAAAAATTCATTAAAAACAGGCACACCGCAGCACATACCACCGCTGCTACAGTAGCAATACCGGCCACATCTGTATATACTGTCTGCATTGCATTTTTTGCTGTTGCAAAGATATCTGACGCATAAACCGGAATGCCTGTCAGTGCAATTACATTAATTCCCAGATACGACATAAAGAAAATACGGGGAATCATCTTTCTTTTCAGATTTCCCGGTGACAGATAAACCTCTGTTTTTCTTTTTTTAATTTTCCTGCCATAAAAATCCCCCTTTCCTGATAGGCTCCGAAGTCACACTTCAAGGATCAAGTTTTCGGGCAAAAAAAGACAGCCGTTATAAAAACAGCTGTCTTTAATATAAATTCTATGGCTCTCCATGCATGATACGCATGCACAGAACTTTACGCTAACATTGTATAAATTCTAAAATCAGATGTCAATATCAGTGCTGTTGCAATACAGATGCAATACTGTCGCATCCATTATTTCCTGTATTCATCAACCATTTCTTCCAACAAATATTCCCTCACCTTTTCTTGATTATCTTCAAGCTGTTTCTTCAATGCTTCGATTTCTTTTGAATGATCCGCTATTTTTTCTTTTTCATACAGATTAAAAATAAAATTAATTTTTATAAGATCATTGTGTGCAGAAAAAAAACATTGTTCTGAAAATTCCATCGCCTGTGAAAGAAAATTTTCGAGTGTTCCATCGTCCCCTTCAGTTTTTATAAGAAACCGTCCACAACATCCCAATGTTGCAGTATGCTCTTCTTCATCAATGTTCAAAATCATATCCCAGCCCTGTGCATATGCTACCTTCTCAGCCATAGGATACAATTCCGAAAGCAGGTAACAATAAGCTTCATTACTCCTCGATTTTACATATTGCGATTCTTCCAGTTCCCTTTGTTTATTCGTAATATCCAGGATCTCACTGTCCCACTCTGATTTACCTGGTTTCCAAAAATCTTCATTCTCAAGTAGTGCATCTAACTCTTTTTCCGAATCATCAAGATACAACGCTTTACGTTTCATTCTTCCTCCTCTTTCACACCCTAATACCAACTCAATTACTATATCATTTTTTCTCATTCTTGATCAGTATAGCGGACAATATTATATCGCGTTTTTTCATACAATAACATCAGCATTTGACACCTATACTGGTCAATGGAGGATGACTTTTATGGAGCAAAAATTAAAATGTGACGTATATATTGGTAAAAATCTTCGCCGTCTTCGCGAAAAATTTGGATTATCCCAAGAAAAGCTCTGTGCAGAATTACAGTGCAGAAATTGCGACATTGGTCGCTCTACTTATGCCAAATATGAAAACGGTGAATTAAATATCCGAATCAGCGTCCTTATGGAATTAAAAAAGATCTATAACTGTTCTTATGATGAATTTTTTGATGATCTTGATTCCCATTAAACACAAAAATCAATAGTTTCTGGATCACAGTTCCAAAAACTATTGATTATATTATACTTCTTTTATTCGTATTTGCATACCTAATTCTGTAGTGCACTTATTTAATCTGCAATCAGGAGCATTTCTTCTCTTCTACTTTATTTTCCGCTAATCCTGCAATTCCATCTGGCCTGCTTGTTTCCATGTTTTGGTTGGAATTCCACATTTCTCCAGTTCATCCTCATATCTGATACCATTTTTTCTTTCAGAGAGACCAAAAAAGTACTGACTGACGCCAATACTTTTTTGATCCAGGATTATATGCTCCTTTGTCATGCCACCAATGCTAGAACATTGGCTTCTCTTCCATAGTGATCAATACAATACCGTACTGAATCTGTTTCGAATTTTACATAGTCTTCTGTCTGTTCAATAATTTGCCGTACTCTTCCTGTGGTTTTCCAGATACCATTCTGACAATATCTTGCTTTTTGTCCTACCGTTAATGGAAGAATTAGGTTCCCATGTGCCATGATCATCGGCTTCGTCTTCATTCGTGCTCCTCCTTTCTTTGAGATTTACCTTGTCAGAAATATTCCTCCTTTCCTCCAAAACGCAAAAAAAAGACACTGACTATTCATAAAAATAATCAATGTCTTTCTGCTTTTTCGATAACCGAATATACTTCAGTTTAAATTATCCTTCCAGCAAAAAGCCGGAACAAAAGTTATATATTTCCGCAACCAGCAGAAATAAATGTTATACATTTATATCATAACCACATCCTATCACTGTGTCAATACTCATTACTTAATCCAGATCATTTTCTGCATTCCATTTTTCAAACGGAAATTTAAAAATACAACTAATCACACAACATACAAATTCCTGGTACAAATCATCATCAAAACCAGTATTCAAATTAGCATATTTAAGCATCAGGGGACGATACATTTCTACAATCAGCTGTATAGCTTCCCTTTCGCTCATTCTCGCTCTACATAAAACCCCTACAAAATCATCCAAAGTTATCTCCCATCTGTTTTCGTATTTTTCTGATTGCATTGTAATAGCTGTTTTCAGCCTGTTTTGCTGTCATATTCAAAATACCTCCAATATCATCGAATGATTTTACATATACTATACGGAGCATTAATACTTTCTGCTGCAGTTCCTTCAACGAACACAGAGAAACATAAAGAACAGGATCATTGATTTGATCCAGAAAAGAATTTACATTGATTTCATCACTCAGAACCATATCTACATTTAAATCCATCTTATCAAACAGGTCTTCTGTCTGCTTTTGTAAGATTTCATCTATTCCTTCATCATCCATGGCTATTTCATTATCCAGAATCTTGCCTTTTTTTATTAAGTACTGCTTTTGTGTATTCTTAATTGCAGTCTTCACATAAGCACTAAATTCCTTTTTCAGTTCTTTCTCTGTTTTTGTCATATCCGCATTCCTCCAAAATGATCTAGTGTATACAGTAATCTCTGAAGGAGGTGGTCTTGCAATACAGACATAAAACAGGACTGCCGGAAAATTACTCCAGCAGCCCACGCAAATCAAGTAATTTATACCCTTTCTAATTTTAATACCGATGCCCTTCCAATCTTTGAGCCCGGTTTAATTAGTATGGTAAATTATTTCACCCCGGGAAGTCGGTTCTAATCCATCATTTAAAGTCAGCTTTATGAATTATACTATTTTTCGCAATCTATTTCTTACTTTTCACTGTATTTTCACAATCACATATGAATTTTTATGCATCTGAATATATTTACAAGCTATTCTCTTATTTTCTCTGTTTTTATTCCTGTAAAAAATCATTTATATCACCATCAAAAGAATCTATCTCATCTGCGGCAATATTATCTGTTTTTTCAAATGCGCGATCAATTTGTTCCGAACTCATTTCTTTTTCCTGCTCCTGTTCAATGTATCCCGTCAGCTGTTCTTCTGACAGTCCCTGCTGAAAAAGATAACCGCATTCCGGACATATCCTGACTTTTTTTGATATCTCAGAATCACACTCAGGGCATTTTTTTTCTGCCCTTTTCCTGAATTGCCAGATATACAATATCCAACATAAGGAAAACACTTCCTGCAAACCCTATCCAAATATCTGTTTTAAATCCTGCAGCCCGACATGCATAACCAATCAGCTGCACTCCACATATACCGCTTAAAATTTGCACTTGTTTACTACGCACCCACATACCTCCTATTCCAGATCTTCAAACATCTTGTAATTATTTTTTATCAGAAGAACTTCTGCTTCGTCTGCTTTACAATCACCTTCCAGATTTACAAAATGATCTTCCTGCAAACTCTTTTCCAACAGCTGCTGCTCTGAATGATCTTTCTGTATATATGTCCCGTTATCATTTCCAGCATCACTTGCTTTTGCTACAACTGCTGTTTTTTTATCATTTTCTGGCTTTGCTTCTGGTAACAGCTGTTCAGCATCTATTTCCGAAAACACATACGAAAGCAAACTTTTGCCGGACATTTTCCAATATGCCAAAAATGCCCGTACATGTATTTTGCTTTATTATGCCCACAGGAATTTAAATACTTTACAACCAGCCTGTGCATTTCATCTGTTTCATCAAACCGAAGATTAAAACGATATTCGTCTTTCTTTCCCATTTTTAATCCTCCCGTTCTTTAGCTTCTATCTGAAACTGCAATTTGTATCCTTTAGCATTTGCCTTAGGATCATTAATAATAAAATACTCCCCTTTGAAGCGTTCCCAGACTACCTTGATAATTTCAGACACCAGAATGGCTCCTCCACCCATGAATACAGTCTGTGTTGTTCGAAAGTCAATGCCAAGCTCACGGAACGTTCCGAGCAATTCCGTTACATATCCAATCGTTACCTCCCGGACTCGTTCTTTAAGTTCCTGCATATATCCTGTGTTTTTTCCAAGAATGATGTTATCAATATCTTCTTCATCAAGTGCAATGCTGTATTTTTGGCGTATAGCAGCCCGAATTCTGCCATACAGACATATCACGCCACTTTCCAGAGAATCAACGTGTTCCTTCTCCAATCTTCCGTATCGGAGGATCATATAATCCACCGTAAACCCACCAATATCAATAACAAGAACTTTCGGAAGTTCGGTCAAATGACGTCTTGCTGCCAGCACACAATATGCAGCATAGGCCTGCACATACACTTTCACCTCATGAATCAAAATCTGATAAGAGGTACCGCCATACTTAAAGCCAACCACTTTGCCATCTCTTTGGAAATACTGCTGAAACTTTTTTCGGTACTTTCCGTAATGTGCCGGTGGTAATCCTACCAGAAGTTCTATCTCGATCAGCTCATTAGGTGCTAAAACCGCCTCTTTTTTCATCGTATCCAATTCTTTTGCAATGGCAATCAATGTAAGAATGTAATAGCGATCATCTTCTGTCTTGTCTTCCATGTAAGATATCCTTCGGTTTGTTGTCCTGTAATATTTTCCACCAAATTCAATCACTTCATCGTTTTCTCCAGGAATCGTATCCAATACATCTATTCCTGAATTAAATTCATAATGTTCTGTTTTAATCATCTTATTACCGGTGTCAACTGATATAACCATATCTGTTCTCCTTTCAAAATTCCGAATTTTTATGCGTCTTTTTGTACGTCTTTTCAGCTTCAATATAATTTTTTCGGAATTTCTGTGTCAACAGAATCGCAGAAAAATTTTTTGTACCTCATATTTCCTGAAACTCTTCGCTAAACTGCTTCATCATTTTTTCACATTCACCTTCACAGCCCCAAAGTATACTTCCAACTGCCTCGAATGCCTGATCTCTCCACCGGAAATAAGTAGTTCTGTGAACCCGTGTAAGCTGAGGACAATGTGGTTCCAGTTTATCAAGGATTTCCTCTACATTTTCTGCTTTGTAAGCCGACATATAACTGTAATAGAGCACCCAATAATATCTCTCGCCCTGCGGATGATATTTTCTCATCAGATCAACGGACTCATCCATCAGTTTTAGAAATTTATTGGAATGATTAATCGACTCCACCCGTTCCTTTTCACTTGCAAGATCCGTATCTACATCCATGCCCGCCTGATATAAACTGTCCAAAAATTTATCTACATCGGTTCCATACTCTAACTGAAAATGTCTTTTGACCTGATTAATCTTAATCTGCATTTTCCAATTTACCGAACGATAAATTTTAAACAATTTCTCCACGTCATGATATGCCGTATTTTCTTTTCCCTTAAATTCCTCTGTTATAATGCCTGATCTTCCTTTTGGCATTTCTTTCCACCTTTCTTTCCATATTTTTCATTATAGAACCTCTCCAGTTCAGCATCTGCCTCACTCGCCTTGACCAGACAGCAATATAACCCCGTAATAACACATGCCAATACTACCAAAATCACTAAAACTATTTTCCAGATAATAAGCATCCTCCTCATCAATTATTTTCCCCTCTGTATAGAAAGAATAAAAAAAAGTACCATTTTCTGTAAAAAATAAAATTTTTTTGCAACTTTTTTAAGATTTTTTTGGAATCACACAAAAAACTGCTGTTATCTATGATTTTCACCTATAGATAGCAGCAGTTTTAAACAATTTGATTCTTTTCCCAATAGTCTCAATGCCAACAATCATATGAATTTTTCTAAACTTTATGCTCTGGAGCCTGACTAATACTTTTGACAGTTTTCCAAGACGTAAGAAGTAAGTGATATGCTTTAAAGTACAATCCGACGCCGTTATCTTTAAAACACACAATATACAATTCTCCATTACATCTGAGAATTTCTACCTCATGAACAAATCTATTTGATTCCACAAGATAGGCCGTATCTCCCGCTTTCATCTTCTCTCGCTCCTACACTTAGTATTTCATTCATTCTTTCTAAAATCAGAAGACCTTTATGATCCACAAACGTTTTATCAGAGGCATTTTCAGGAATTTCTTCCTTTACAAGCATTGTAAGCAATGCCGTACAGAGCTCATAATCAGCTTCCGGAACACGTTTCAATTCTTCCACCAAATCAATCGGTTCTGTGATCAGATAGTCCGTATAATTGCTTTTCCAGTCTCCTGTTGCAGCTAATAATCTCTCATACTGGTCCTCATACAGATTTTTTTGATTCAGCAATAATTGAATTTTCTTTAGTTTTTCACTTTTTCTCAATTTACTACACCGCCCCATTTTTCGAATGTATGTTCTTTCTTAATCTTATCACATTCTCTTTCAATAAGCCAGCTCTAATTTATTTTCATATAAAGAACCCATTCAAACTAATCTGTCCATTTATCCAGCTTTTCTGCACTGCTTTATGAACCTTGTCATTTGGCATATCATCACCTATCAAAAATGCTGATTTCGGATTATGATTTATACGATTAAGGCGCACACTTTTTTCATCATAATTTGCATAACAATACTTGCACATATGCGGACAACTATTATAAGCACCAATATCATTTCCCAAATAACATGCACACTCTTTTCTAAGGAATTGTTTTTTCGGCATGTCAAGTGACATATGAATGGCATTTTCATAAATCTGCTGTGTCATACAGCCATTACAGTCTGCTCCAAATGCAGCAAGTTCCGTTCCCTCCCCACAAGGCCGCAAAATCATTTTGTGCTCTGTGGCAATACGTGTCATACGTTCCCCAAGATATTTTCTCTGCTCTTTGGATACCATTTTCACTTCTGGAAAATTCCTTTTTACTTTCTGGTATAAATCAAGAAAACTTATCACGCAATTTTTTGTATACCCTTGTAAAGCCGCAGATATGCCCTCAAACTGTTCCAAATGATACTTGACAGTATATTTGTCATCGATAAAAATCGGATCGTATCTCCAGCCAATATGCTCTTCTCCTACAATTTCTGATATCTGCAGAAATGCTTCAATGATTTTTCTTTTACTTACAATTGTTTTAAATAATCCTGGTTCGATGTCTGCTTCATATGGAGTGATTGTGATATACCAGTATGTCCTGTAAGATTTCAGCAAATCCATATACTTCAACATAGGGACTGGATTTTTGAACAGAATACAATCAAATCAACGACTTCAGGATCAAGGCTATATTCTGTAACCTGTAAAGGATCATAGGGATTTCTCACTCGAACATACCCTTCACGGATTCTATTTGTAAACCATTCGGAATAAAATGCAGGTATATCGGTTCTCATACTTGCATGTATAATCATCCTGCGCTCTCCTCTCGCGGAAGATAAATATTACAATATTATTACAAAAAATCTTTTATGAAGCAGACATTATTTCCGTCTGAAGCATAAAAGATTTTTTTAATGGTTGTATTAAATTTAACTTCATATTACTTAAAAAATAGATAATTGCAAATTCGTTTTCCAATGCCATGCAAATTTAAAAAAAATGTTTAGGTTGTTTTCCGACGATAATTTTGACCACAGTCTTGTTTCTACTCAGGCATATTTCTTACCACTGAGTACCACTTATCGTTAAATGCTCATAAGTTCAAAATTCTTATAAAGCCTGTATTTATGCGGTTTTTCAACAATACCGAAATTTCACTAATGCATCATCGGTGACATTGCCATCGTTTTATAATTCTCCTCTACTGTTCACTCTATTATCAGTCATAGTCAATTAACTATAATAGCATGTTTAAAGTTTTGATGCAAGACGACGTATTCCGAGATTTTGAGAAAATTCCTCCTCTGGTAGAATTTTCTTTACAAAAAAGTCGAAACTCATGCTATACTTATAAAAAATGATCACAACACATAAAAGAGGTAATTTCTATGAAATACAGAGACGAAATTCATATCGCACTCATGGCACTTGTCTTTTCCTGTGCCATGTTTGCAGTCTATGCAGTTGTCCCAAAAGATGCTGCTGTTGCTGCCAAGGCAAAGGCTACCGTTAAAGAGGCACCAGAGACAGCTGCAGAAGCAGAGGCTCTTCGTTCCAGCCAGGATGAAGATGCCGGATTTAACATCTATACAGAAGACAACAACTATGACAATAGTTCCGATTCTTCCGACAGCTCCGATTCCTCCGACAGCTCCGATTCCTCCGATCAGGCTACTTATAATCCTGGAACTGATTATTCCGGTGACACCAGCGATGGTGACGTTGCAGATGAAGGCTCTTCCGATCAGGGCGGTTATGATTCTTCAGATCAGATCGATTATCCATCTGATGACGGATCTGAAGACACCTCAACTGATAACAGTTATGATGATTCCTCGCAGGATAGTGGGGATTCTTCTACCGATACCAGCGGCAGCGATACTTCTGACACCACAGACAGTGCCCCTTTTGATATTGCCACTGAAGACAGCAATTATTAAAAAGTAAAAAGAAAGGCAATGAGTACATGAACAAAATACTCAAAGCCTTTCTTTTTTATAGAATTTCTGTTTTTTATAATCAAAGTGATTCCATTTACTTACTCTGTGTTCCTGTAAATCTGCAATTTGCAAACAGTTCATTTACTGCACTCTCATATACCACACATCTCTCGCTTTTTTTAATCTTTTTGGCATATTTCTTACTGTCCGCAAACATTGGTGCCAGATAAAACCAGATTTCTTTCATTTTGAAAAGAACATTTCTATCCCCGGACACTTCCTCACGGTATGTATGATACAGAAGATCGTGAAATCTACGGATATCCGACTGATCTGCTGCCTTTCCGCCCCTGATTTCACGGGCAAGTGAAGGATCTGCGAGAATACCTCTTCCCATCATAAAGCATTCTACATTCGGAAATTGAGCATGGATTCTTTTAAAATCATCTGCCGAAAAAATATCTCCATTATAACATACAGAGTTCTTACTGATGGCAAGTGCTTCACCAAATGCCTCCAGATTCGGAGTATTTTTGTAAAAATCCTTCTGTACTCTCGGATGAATGATCAATTCTTCCATGGGAAAACGATTGTAAATTTCCATCAGCCGTGGAAATTCCTCTGCATTCTCCATCCCCAAACGAGTCTTCACCGAGATCTTCATATCTGTTTTGCTATAAATCCTATCCAGAAACTGTTCCAGTTCATCCGGTCTGGCCAAAAATCCTGCTCCGCAGCCCTTTGTCACTACTGTTTTGGATGGACACCCAAGATTCAGATTCACTTCCTGATATCCATACTCTTTCAGTTGATTCGCTGTACGTAGAAAATCATCTGCATTTCGGGTCAATATCTGAGGGACTGCATACATCCCGGAATTATTTTCCGGAGAAATGTCTTTCTTTTCTCTCCCGCTGAAATTCAGGTTCTGTTTTGCTCTGATAAATGGAATAAAATATTTATCAAATCCATCAAAACACTGATACAGTGCTTTTCGATAAATATAACTGGTGATTCCTTCCAGCGGTGCAAGGTATAATTTCATGGATTATAAGTTACCAAGATCTACTTTATATTCGTCAGAACCTTCCTGATTTACTGTATAATATGCAGCTCTTCTTTCTGCATTGATATAAATACAGATATCACCTGTCAGTCCTTTTTCTGCAACATCTTTCTTAACTGCTTTCTCTACATCTTTCAGAGATACATTCGTTTCGAAAATTTCAAGAGATACTTCTTTTACTCTTGCACCAGCAGCTTTACGTACTGCTTTTGTTGCAGTCTTGGTTGCAGTTTTTACAGTTTTCTCTGCCTTCTGAACTGCTTCCGGAGCTTTGTTAACTACTTCTTTCACAACTTCTGCTGTTTTTTCAGCCGGTGCAGACTCCTCTACCTTTTTTGCTGCTGCTTTTACAGTTTCTTTTACTTTTGCTGCTGTCTCTGTGATTGCTTCTGTTGATTTAGCTGTTGTTTTTACACTCTTTTTTCTCATAATATTTTCCTCCTGTAAACAATTACAACTACTGTTTGTTGTGCCGCTTCTTCGTAACAGTACCACAAAACATTACAACCTGTCAAATTTATCCATTTTTACGGTTTCTCCGTTACCATATCCACAATCCGTCATGTCGATTATTCTTCCACCAGAGACCCCATATAATAGAATCCATGACATTCATCCAGGCTTACCTTTACATATTTTCCAAGAAGATCTGCTGTTCCCGGGAAATGTACAAGAAGATTATATTCTGTTCTTCCTGTAAATATTCCTTTTTCCCTGCTCTCTTCTTCTACCAGAACTTCCTGCACAGAACCTCAAATCTGGAAGAACGAATACGTCCCTCCTGCTGTACCAGCGCAAGCAGGCGGTTAAAACGTTCCTTTGCAACATCCTGCGGTATCTGTTCCATTTCGGCAGCAGGTGTTCCGCTTCTTCTGGAATATAAAAATGTAAATGCCGTGTCATAGCCACATTTAGATACAACATCCAGAGTTTCTTCAAAATCCTCTTCTGTCTCTCCCGGGAACCCGACAATGATATCTGTTGTCAGAGAAATATCCGGAATCGCTGTACGGATCTTATCGACCAGATTCAGATATTTTTCTTTATCATAGCGTCTATTCATAGCTTTAAGGATACGGCTGCTTCCTGACTGCAATGGCAAATGCAGATGATGACAGATTTTTTTACTCTTTGCCATTGTTTCGATCAGTTCATCCGAAAGATCTTTCGGGTGTGAAGTCATAAAGCGAATACGCTTCAGACCTTCCACATCTTCCAGCATTTCCAGCAGCTGAGCAAATGTAACCGGATGTTCCAGTGTCTTTCCATAAGAGTTTACATTCTGTCCCAGAAGCATAACCTCAGATACTCCGTCTGCAACCAGACGTTTTACTTCTTTTACGATTGCCTCCGGCTCACGGCTTCGCTCACGTCCTCGTACATATGGGACAATACAGTAACTGCAGAAATTGTTGCAGCCAAACATAATATTGACGCCTGATTTAAATGTATAATTTCTTTCTGTCGGAAGATCTTCCACGATCTGATCGGTCCCTTCCCAGATATCTACGATCTGCTGCTCAGACTGGAGCATCTCATAAAAAAGTTCCGCATATTTAAAAATATTATGTGTTCCAAATACCAGATTGACAAATGGATAGGATTTCTTAATCTTATCTACTACATGCTGTTCCTGCATCATACATCCAAAAAGAATGATCTTCATATCTGGATTGTGATCCTTCAGACTGTGCAGGTGTCCCAGTCTTCCGTATACCTTCAGGTTCGCGTTTTCACGAACAGTACATGTATTATAGATCACAACATCTGCTTCTTCATTGTCCTGTCTGTGATACCCGATCTCATCCATAATACCGGCCACTGCCTCTGACTGTTTTTCATTCATCTGACATCCAAATGTTGTCAGGCAGTATGTCAATGGACGTCCAAGAGTATTGGATTTCTGCGCCGTCAGTGCCTGCGCAAGTTCTATGAATGAACGCTGACGCAACGTTTCTTCTGCACTCGTATTCTGTCCTTTAGAGGATTCGTTTGTCATTTTGTATAACTCCTTTGTTTTATAAACATATTAATCACTACCAATTTCTTTTTTAAGCACTATTCTTTAATATACAGGAATTTTTTGTCCAACGCAAGCGTTATAATGCCGTCCGGGATACATTCTTGAAAAATCAGAGTGAAAAAAGATATTCCAGCGGTAATGTATGTATTTCCTCATATTCTGCCGGATCAGGAACCATCTCATTTCCTCTGCTTCTGCGTGGTATCTCAATTCTGAACGCTGGCTGTCTGCATATTTCTGCATAAAACTGTTCCGGAGAACCATACCCTCGTTTTCCTGTTGGTTCTACATCGTCCAGATGATATTTTGCTTTATCTGCATTCAGTCCTGCCTGTTTTTGCAAATGTCTTGCAAGGCGATAGCTTTTTTGATTTGCAGCAAATGACTGCGATTGTCTGAAATAAACAATTTGTCTCTCAGAGTAGCCAAAGGACAAAAGTCCTCTTCCTGTATTTTCCTGAAAAACTTTTATAAGTGCTTTTGTTTCATTTTCACTCGCCGGCTGACTGTGAATTTGTTTTCTTCTGTAGTACTGTGTCGGGAAATTTTTTCGCAGATTTATCCCTCTGCTGTTACAGATAAATTCTTTGCATGGAATCTCCTGCATCCTCAGCATCTGTCGATAAATCGGATTCCGGATCGCATAGAAATCTTTCTCATAAATTTCATATCCATCCGGATTCAAAAGTGGAATAAAACAGATTTTCCAGTCTTCCAGTAATGCCCGAAGATCGTACAGATTCTCCAATTTCCATCGGCATTCCCATGCTTTGACATATTCTTTCAGCATATGCATAAGATATACCGGCATACATTGATCCCGTCCACTTAAACCTGCAATACAGAAAATAGTCTCTGCACCTTTTCCAATCTGCACCATTGGAATCATCCTGTCATCATGGCTTTTGCCAATTACCTGAAACTGCGCGATTTCTGTATACCGCCCTGCTATTTCCCACATTTCATAATAAATATTCTCATATGTACAGAATGTCTTGTCCGTATTGATCATCATCTTTCCCTCTGCATGTATAAATAAAAATCATTTTACGGGTTCCTGTACTATTATATGAAAAGAGACAGGCCAAAATGACCTGTCTCTCAAAATATGTACTATTTATTTTCCAATAGTCTTATATATTTTTCTCTTTCTTCATTTGGGATCTTTAATACCTCCATTGCCTTATCTGCAGCTAAATGCATTGTTTCCATCAGATTCCGAAGAGAATCCAAAAGTGCCTGTTGTATTCCTTGTTGTATCCCTATCTGTCTTCCCTGCTGAATGCCTTTTTGTAGCCCTACACGAATAGCTTTTTCTTCTATTCCCTGACTCAAATTACACATATCCGTTACCTCCTCATCAAATTCTTCTGTCATTTTAATTAGAAATTCATCCTCCAAAATGTGTTTTTTATCATCTGCTGTTCTTTCAGACGAAAGCAATACTTCTAATAATTTTAAAATTCCTGAAGAAGAATGTTCTGCGTCTCCAATACAGATAATTACAGCAGTCATTAAATCATATGACGACTTTTTCTCCTGTATATCACCTACCAGATTTTCTTCTGTAATGGAATAACGATTAATCGTATTTTTTCGATATCCCGGTGGATTTATACATATAAAAACGCTGTAAACTTTTTTCACTTCTTCATAATGAGAATTTGTAAATTCAGTATTATACTGTGCAGATACCATCCTACAACAATAGTACACGCTTCTCGTCACTAGCGGATAACCCGGATAAAAATCATTCTGTGCTTCTACATCAATAATCAGTGTAATCATTTCACCCGATTTCGGCACAATCGCTCGAAAACGAATATCATAGGTTACTGTTCCTTCATTGATGCTTATATCCTCTGTATTTTCTCCTTTTATCATGGGAATTACTGACATCTCATCACGATGCAAAGCTGTCTTTGAAATTTCCGGATTTCCTTCTATGTAATTACCCGCAATTTCTTCAACACTGTAATTCCTGTACTCTGACAGACAGTTTTTCATAATCCATGCAAGAATTTCCTTATTTGCAAGTAATTTCTTGCATACATGATCATAAGCTGCCTTTTCTCCTGCGGTAGAAAGCATTTTTGTCAAATTACTTTCTTTTTTCATCCACCACAGCCTTTCATTTAGCGCTATATGTTCTGACTATAGCATAGCACATTTCGAGCTAAAATGGTGTAAAAAAACAATAAATAATCTATAAAATTTTACTGCTGATTATGAAAAGAGACAGGCCAAAATGACCTGTCTCTCAAATCTTTTTGTATTTAACCAGAGTTAAATTACTGTTCTTCTTTTTTACGTTTGCGAACAACGATATATCCGCCTGCCAGTAAGGAGAGTGCTGCCAGTGCAGACATTGTTCCGATTGGTGATTCATCGGCTGTGGATACCGCTGATTTGGATTTGGAACCTGCATCTTTCTCAGATGCTGCAGCAGTTGCTGTCAGTTCTGCATCCGCATCATCACCGGAGCCGGTGTCATTCTCATAACCCGGAATTTCCGTTCCATTTTCTTTCGCTTCTTCAAGATATTCCTTCAGTTCTTCGTCTGTATAGCCTGCCGATGAGAACTCTGTAGATATAGATTCAGGAGAACCTTTCTTTACCCAATCAGTTCCATTAAATCTGTATTTCTGGAAGAACAAATACATCTTGTAGGTATTCGCATCTGGAATTCCCTTTAAAGACATAATTACTTTCTTTGCTTGAGGATTCTTTCCTGATGAACTTGTACTCCAATAAAGGAATGCATATCTTTCATCCCCTACTACATATGGTGCTTCATCAGACATACCAGCTTCTGTTACAGTAAATTCGTATTTCTTGCTAGGGAAAAATTTCAACGGATTTTCTAACCCAGTTACTTTATTATCGGTTACACTATAAGTTTTAGCTTTCCTAGTTGCTGTTGAAGATTTTGCCGGACGATTGCTAAATGTAATTTTACAGGTTTTAATTGCATTATCCTGAGTAGATCTCGCAAGAATCGCAATCGCATAACCGTCTCCGTCTGGAACATCCTTTACATCAATATGAACCACATCACCAGCTTTTGCTGTATATATTGCCTTACTGTCAGAATAACTTACTGACTTCGCATCAGATTTTATAATCTGATAATAATATTTACAATCATGTGAAGCAGTAAAATATACTGTCACATTATTATAATCATCCCATTCATCTTTTGTATTTGATGCTTTTGAGATTTTAAACGTAGTTGCCGGGCGATTGTTTAAAACAATCTTTAAAGCCTGCACTGTACCATCCGTCTGAGATTTTGCATAAACAGCAATTGCCCAATTACCTGTCGGAATATTCTTTACATTAACCGGAACATCTCCTGCGCTTGCACTGTTTATTGCTTTACTCTCATTAAAACCAACTGTACTTACAGTAGCATCTTCTTTAACCCGTTCATAATACCACTTACAATCATTAGTTGTATTAAAATACGCTGTTGCAGTTGTATAATCAGGCCAACTAACGCTTCCCGTTTCTTTTATCACAAATGCAACCGGATCTGGTTCTGGATCTGGCTTTGAATCCACAGCTTTTAATGTTACAGTATCTGCTCCATCAGTCAACTCTGCAAATACAAATTTTTCACTATCGTCGTAAGTAAACTTAGATACTGCTGTTTTAAATTCATCCGCACTTACAAGAGAATTATCTGATGTATCTTTGCCAATTGTTATAATTTTTTTATCAATTGCTGGAGAAGCATCTGTATATCCAATAGATGCTGTATCTGCAAGCGCTCCCGTTATTTTGACAGGAACTTCTGATGCATCAGAAAGCTCTACATATAAATTCACAGTTGCATCTTGCCCATTTTTATTATCTGCTACTTTTATATCACTTTTCGCACCAGTACTGTAGGACACCCCTATACAAACTGTTGTATTACTATAAATACCACCCTTAGCACCACTATTTCCTGTTACAGTACCTCCTACAAGATAAAGTTTACCACCATCATTCGTAATTGCTCCACCATTATCGTCTGTCTTATTATTTGTAAGAACTACACCATTGTAAACTTCAAATGCCCCAGAATCACTTACTGAAACAAGCGTTTTAGTTGTATTCGTTGCTGTACCGTCAAGCGAAAGACTTGCACTTTCACCTTCTACATCTAATGCAAGTTCACTATCATTTCCATAAACTTTAAAAATTTCATCAGTAAAACCATCTGCTCTTGTGATATTGACCGCAGCTGTAGCTGTAATACAAACACGCTTTCCCGATTCAACTGTAATTGAGGTAGAAATACTCTGGTCTTTCGTTACCTCAATTACAGGAATCTGCACTTTTCCATTTTCATCTGTTGTCGGTGCTGGTGCATTATTTATCGCATCCTGAATATCTTTATAAGCTGTTGTAACTCCATCTACTGTAATCATAACACCTGATGCAGTTTCTCCGGCTTCCGGTGCTTCTGTTGTCTCTGCCGCAGGTGTTTCCTGTACAGCCGCTGTCTCTTCTGTAGTCTGCTGTGTCTGCTCTGACGGTGCTGCTTCCTGAGCCGGTGCCTCTGTAGCCGCTGCTGCTTCCTGCGCCGGTGCCTGTTCTGCCGGTGCCTCTGTAGCTGCTGTAGTATCTGCCGGTGTTTCTTCTGCCGGTGCTTCTGTAGCTGCTGCAGTCTCTCCATCAACCGGATTTTCTTCTGATGTCTCCGCTGTAGCTGCCACATCTCCTTCTGCAGCAAATACAGCCGCTGGTGCACTGCTTGCTGCAAGTGCTCCTGCTAAAATAATCGCATATAACTGTTTTCGTCTCAATTTAAATCCTCCCATGGTGAGTATGTAAATCTTACCTTCGGCATGTATTTAAAACTTTTTGCTTTATTGGATCATTACGAAATAATTTCTTATAAAGCCCAAAAGTTTACATGTCTAAACTGTAAATTATTATACACACGCATCCAGTGATTGTCAAATCATAGATACTGTTCACTTTGTTCACAGTATCTATGGTCAAAATGCATTCCAAATCACCTTCGGTGATGGCATTTTGCCCTGTATGTCTCGGGATTTTGTCATATTCATGCCAAAACACCTCGCGGAATATTACCTGTGAATAGTGACTCATGTATCCTGCGTGTTCTGTGCAAAGCTTATCGACAAATATCGATCTGCCATTCCCTGTTACTGACGGATCTGTCCATTTCCATAGATGATATATTTGGTAGTTGTCAGTGCAAGCAGTCCCATCGGTCCTCTGGCGTGAAGTTTCTGGGTACTGATACCGATCTCTGCCCCATATCCGAATTCAAATCCATCGGTAAATCTGGTAGAAGCATTGACATATACCGCCGCTGCATCCACTTCATCCAGGAATTTCTGGGCATTGGTATAATCATTGGTGATGATTGCCTCAGAATGTCCTGTATTGTACCGGTTGATATGTGCAATAGCCTCGTCTACAGAATACACTACTTTGATTGATAATATGTAATCCAGATATTCCGTTCCCCAATCTTCCTCTGTGGCTGCAACAGCCCCCGGCATCAGCGTCATGGCTTCTTTATCTGCGCGCATCTGTACATGCTTTTCTTTCAGACGGTTTGCAAGAACCGGCAGCAATACATCTTTGATATTCGCATTTACCAGAAGTGATTCGCAGGCATTGCAAACTCCAACTCTCTGTGTCTTAGCATTCATAATAATATCAACCGCCATATTCAGATCAGCACTCTCATCTACATATATATGGCAGTTTCCTGTGCCGGTCTCGATGACCGGAATCGTACTCTGATTAACAACTGCTTTGATCAGTCCCTTGCCACCTCGTGGAATCAGCACATCCACATATTCATTCATTTTCATAAATTCTGCAGCAGTCTCACGGGAAGTATCCTGGATCAGCTGAATTGCGTTCTCTGTTATGTCATTGGCTTTCAGGGTTTCCCGAATACACTTCACGATAGCTTCGTTTGAATGGATTGCATCACTGCCACCCTTCAAGATCACTACATTTCCGGTCTTAAAGCAAAGGCCAAAAGCATCCGCCGTTACATTCGGACGTGCTTCATAAATGATTCCGATCACGCCAAGCGGTACCCGTTTCTGTCCGATGAGCAGTCCATTCGGACGTTTTTTCATCCCAGTTACCTCACCGATCGGATCCTCCAGCGCTACCAGCTGCTGCAGCCCCTCTGCCATTCCCTGAATTCTTTCCGGTGTAAGAAGAAGTCTGTCTACCAGTCCTTCCGGCATATTGTTCTTTTTTCCATTCTCCACATCAACAGCATTGGCTTTGATCAGCTCATCTGTACATTCCACAAGATGTTCCGCAACTGCCGCAAGCACCTGGTTCTTTTTGTTTGTGGTTATGATCCGCAGCATATTTTCTGCTTCTTTTGCATTTTGTCCAAGCTCTAACAGCATTTCATTCATAGCATAACCTCCCCGGGACATTTCCTGTCCCTTTAAATAATAAAACCTAAAAAAATGCTTATTTATAAATTTCTTTTTCTGTAACAATGATCTCCGGTGAAATGTCTGTAGGCTCCACCGGTACCTCTGACATCATCTGAAATTCAAATGCAACTGCAACCCTTGTGATATATGGATGTTTTTCCAGAAAGCGGTCATAAAAACCGCCGCCATAACCAACTCTGTGATTCTGCCTGTCAAACGCGACTCCCGGCATGATCATCAGAGCCTCTTCCCACTGAACGATCTCACCTCTTGCCGGCTCCGGAATACCAAAATATCCCTTTTCAAGCTGTGCAAAATCTGTCAGTTTATAAAATACCATATCCTGTCCAACTACTTTAGGAACCGCAACTTCTTTGCCATCATTCCATGCCGCTTCTATAATATACTTTGTCATAACTTCGTGATTATAATCCGCATAAGCAAGAATTCTCCGGCTGTTGCTGTATTCCGGAAGTGCCGTAACTGTTTCAGCAATTTTTCTGCTCCAGTCATCGATCTGCTGATCGGTGTGTGCTTTTCGTGCTGCAAAAACCTTTTTTCTAATTACCTTTTTTTCTTCCATATTTTTCACCCAGATTTACAATAGAACCATCTTTTTCCTGAATATCAATATTATTTAACTGTGCCCTGAGATTTTTGCGCACGGCAGCCAGATATTCCTGTCTGAGTTCCGCCTGTTCCTTTTTTTCTTCTTCTGTAAGACCAACACTTTTGGCTTTGTGTGCCAGTGTGTTAATACGATCAATCTTTATATTATCCATCATAATTAATTTCCTCCTAAAGAAGTTTTTCTATATAATCGATCAGGAAAAACTCTTCTTTTTTGTTTCCTGCAAATAAGGTACCATATTTTCTGCCTTCCATGATCTTGTGGATCACATGAAAATCCCGGCCATTCGCGATCACCATATCCGCACCTGCAGCCGTTGCTATCTCGGCAGCAGTCAGTTTTGTAGCCATTCCCCCGGTTCCGACCTTGCTCTTCGGTCCTTTTCCCATACTCAGCAATTTCTCATCCAATACTTCGACAGTATCAATGAATTCTGCATCTGGATTCGTATTCGGGTCATCGGTAAAAAGTCCGTCGATATCAGAAAGCAGGATCAGAAGATCCGCCCCGATCAATCCCGCGATAACTGCTGACAATGTATCATTATCACCAAAAGATTCCAGCATCTCCAGCTCGTAGCTTGAAATGGAGTCATTTTCATTAACAACCGGAATTGCCCCGAGCTCCAGCAACTCTTCAAATGTATTCCGTGCATTTCTGCGGTTCAGGTTATTGACCATCGTATTCTTTGTCATCAGAATCTGCGCCGCCATCTGGTTGTACTCTGAAAAAAGTTTCTGATAGATCATCATCAGACGCGCCTGTCCAACTGCGGAGCATGCCTGTTTTTTCTTAAGTTCTGTCGGCTTCTCATGCATGCCAAATGCAGATGCACCAACTGCCACTGCACCTGAAGTAACCAGGACAACATCTTTGCCCTGGTTATGAAGATCACTCAGTTCCCTTACAAGCACTTCCAGTTTACGAAGATCCAGTTTATTTGTTTCCTTGTGGATCAAAGAAGAAGAACCAACTTTGATCACAACACGTTTTTTGTCTTTTAGTAACTCACGATAATTCATGGTATTTATTCTCCAGTAATTTCTTCTGCGATCTGTTTCAGGTCATCACCTGTAAACAGTCTCTGTTCTCTATTGATAGCTGATATCATCCACTCTGTCATCCTGTACGATCTCCACCCAGGTCGTTCCCGGATTCAGCTGAACTTCCTGATTATCATCTGTAATATAATGAGTCACACCCCATGGGGAATCTTTCTGCCAGGTGACATCGATTGCTTTCCCTCTTGTGATATATTTGCCTCGTCCACCGGAATTTCCGTCACGGTCGGTAATCGTCTCAATATCCTTATAGCTTGTTCCCTCATACGTAGTCACGTAAGAGTACTGGATCAGGATATTGTCACAGGTCAGTTGCTCTCCGGTAAGATCATCGATCTGTGCCGCACCATACTGGAAACGGCTGTATTTTTTTGTATTTCATCATAAACAAACCATGGATGATTCACTGTAAAATTATCAAAATGTATCTCCTGTGCGGATGTACCCTGCGGAAGTGTGTTTTCAGTTCCATCAGGTACAAACACATAGTGTCCATCATAATCTTCTTTGTATTCTCTGCGGTATCCCATCTTGTCTATACCCTGCTGAAGCAGTTCATATGTTGTATAAGCATTGTGCGGAGCCTTACGGTCAGTACTCCTGAAATAACAGATTTTTCCCAGTTTCACGCCATTCAGATTGTCGATCAGATGCTGTTCAAAATATGGAAGTGCAAAAGCAGACTGTCCATAATGCGCATAAATTGCATCAAATTCATTCGCATAAAAGATATAATAATCTCTGCAGCTTCTGACGGAACCAATCCGTTCCAGATCTTTATAATCCTCAAAAATCCCCATCAGTCTTGTGATATCGCCCTCTACAGGTGCCTCATACACAACACCGGCATTCGCGATCCCACTCTGTGGGCATCCCTGCTTAATATTATTCAGCATAACCGCTACCGGGCGGACCCGGCCTTCCGATTCGGGAACATCCAGTCCTGTAAGGTAGCTTTTCACCATAGTATCAGCAAATACACCAACAGGTGTCGTTCCTATCATAACCAATGCCATAACTGCTGCCAGAAATTTCTTCTTCATAGATGTTCTCCTTTCAGATGGTGATCATCACCTGGTAATTCCCAGATCCTCCAGTGCCTTTGCCTGCTTGGCCTCCATTACCGCTGCCTCATCCGGTTCCATATGATCATAGCCGAGCAGATGCAGCATACTGTGTGCAAACAGGAAACTGAATTCCCGCTCTGTGCTGTGTCCATATTCTTCTGCCTGCGCATAGACCTTATCTACAGAGATCATAACGTCCCCAAGGATCAGTTCATCTGTATCAAGATCAAAATAGCTGTCATCGCCCTCGATCACTGAATAATCTGCCGGTGTCTTAAACGGTATCATCGGGAAAGAAAGTACATCTGTCGGTGCCCCGATTGAGCGAAATTCCGTATTTACCCGTTTGATTTCTTCGTTGTCAGTAATCACAAGATTTACGCAGACATCATAAGGACAGTTCTCTGTCTCAAGAATATGCTCAGCGACTTCTGATGCCAGTTTTTCATAATCAATATCCAGTTTACGTTCTGCTTCATAATCAATTTGTATGGTCATTCTTTTTCCTCCGGACTGTCCTTGTACCACCGGTACTTCTGGACGGTTTCTGTTTCTTTTCGTAATCTTCATATGCCTGTACGATCTGCTGTACCAGCGGATGACGTACAACGTCTTTGCTGGTAAGCTGGCAAAATCCAATATCATCTATCTTCTTAAGGACCTTTGCCGCCACATCAAGACCAGATACTGCATCTCTCGGAAGGTCTTTCTGAGACGCATCACCGGTAACAACCACTTTGGAGCCAAAACCAATACGGGTCAGAAACATCTTCATCTGTGCCGGTGTTGTATTCTGTGCCTCATCCAGAATAATAAATGCATTATCCAGTGTACGTCCTCGCATATAAGCAAGCGGAGCCACTTCGATCAGCCCTCGTTCCATATTTTTTGCGAAACTGTCAGCTCCCATGATCTGGTATAATGCATCATACAATGGGCGCAGATACGGATCTACTTTACTCTGAAGATCACCCGGAAGGAATCCAAGTTTCTCCCCTGCTTCGATCGCCGGTCTGGTCAGAATGATACGGCTGACTTCTTCATTTCGAAATGCGGTAACTGCCATTGCCATAGCGAGGTAAGTCTTACCGGTGCCTGCAGGTCCGATTCCAAATACGATCATTTTCTTTCGGATCTGTTCTACATATTCCTGCTGTCCTAATGTTTTGGGTTTAATTGGTCTTCCCTGTATCGTATTACAGATAAAATCTTTATCTATTTCCGTGAGTACCTGATTTCGTTCCTCCATGGCAAGAGACAGTGCATAACTTACGTTCTGCCGTGTTATAGTATTGCCTCTTCCTGCAAGCGTCACCAGTTCCTCTATCAGTTTTTTTGCCTGAGTTGCACTCTGTTCGGTACCCAGGATCTTCAGCATGCCATCTCTGGATATCAGTGTTACATTTAACGTCCGTTCAATCAGCTTCAGGTGTTCGTCAAACTGACCGAACACATTTCCCTCCAGATCTGCAGGCACCTGCGTATATAGCTCGATAATGCTGTTAGCCATCCTCTGTTGTCCTTTCTGCAGGCTGCTCCGGTATTTCTACAGGAGTCTCCTCTCCGATTTTTTCTATAATTTCCAAAAAACCTTTGCTTACACAGGTCTTGTGGTCAATTTCTATTTTAACATTATTTGCAGATATTTGAACCCCTTTTTGCATTAATTTTTCTTCATACCTCTGCAAAGTATGCCATGCAAGTTTTTTTACTTCTTCCCTTGTATACTCTTTTTTTATCTTTCTGTACTGGTTTTGGGTAATATACCTATTGAGCACGGCAGCTGAAAACTTTTGGTCAGATACATTTTCTGTTCTTCTGCAATCTGATACCAGCCATTTTTTGTCCTGTCTGCAATTTCCAAATAAAATCTGCCTGCTTTCAGATAGATACCCTTTTTCTTTTTACCGGTCCATTCATATGTCTCATAGATCATTGGAATCTCATGATAATATGCCTCTGTCTTTTATATAAATATCTGCATCTGCATGAACCGCTTCATACTTTACAACCTCCTGACTGTCATCCTTTAATTCCAGTATTCCCGATACCAGGATCTCACCTTTTTTACATAAATCCCCAACCTTTTCGGGGCAGTCCACTTCTGGTTATCATTTTATG
>ENA-OQCO01000282-OQCO01000282.1-human-gut-metagenome-genome-assembly--contig:-NODE-282-length-29685-cov-3.070945_pt1 | contig 29685 bp, 26 predicted proteins | sample MGYA00242500_ERZ504582 | MGnify/ENA primary metagenome ERZ504582 (study PRJEB26092, sample SAMD00036346) | human gut metagenome | host: Homo sapiens | study: EMG produced TPA metagenomics assembly of... | reverse complement strand
GGGTCGGTCGGTAATGGCAATGCCACAAAATACTTTCCGTTTATGCAGCCCGACTATAGCCAAACAACTCGCTGTTTGGCGGCTTGAACACAACGGCGTTAGCCTTAAATGCGATAGCAACAAGAAAGCCATTCGATATATAATGAAAAGTTAATCATTTCTTTTATATAAGGCTGTCGCCTGTTTTAACAAACTTAGTTTTAGCACGCAAACAGCGTAGCTGTTTGCACCTGATAAATTGTTGTATCGGAAGATTTTTATGGGCGCTGCCCAAACCCGATTAAATTTGAAAAATTGAGTAAACTTTTTTTGTTTTTTGGAGGATAATTTAGCGTTAGCTAAATTTCAATGCCCGACCGACACTCCGCTAAACAATAATTTATCTAAATGAATATTATTTTCAAAACTGAAAATAATAATATCGGTGATGAAAAATGTATAAAGATATGCCGTTAGGCTTTGTAAATGCACTTGCAAAAAATGAAAGTGCAATGCAAAAATTTGCTCAAATGGAAAAAGGCGAAAAAGAAATCGTGCTTGAAAAAGCGCACAATGTTTCATCCAAACAGGAAATGCAAAACCTCATCAACAGCATAGGCTCATAACTAAAGACGGTCTTTCGACCGCCTTTTTTCTTTAAAATAATTTACAAATTTGAACTGTTATCAAAGCGTTTTCGTAAAAGTTTTAAAGCCTTGGTTTCAATTCTGCTTACATACGAACGGGAAATATTCAGTTTCTGTGCAATCTTTTTCTGCGTAAGCGGCTCGCTCCCGTCAAGTCCGTAGCGCATAACAATTATCATTTTTTCCCTTGGTGAAAGTTCTTCGTTAATAAACTGACCGAGCTTTTTACTGTTGAGTTGAAAATCAATCTGCTCAAGTATATTGTCATCAACCGCCATTATATCAAGCAAAGTCAGCGGATTTCCGTCCTTATCGCTGTCAATCGCTTCGTTGAGTGAAATATCCTGCGCCGTCTTTTTAGCATTACGGAAATGCATTAATATTTCATTCTCGATACATCGTGACGCATAACTTGAAAGCTTAATTTTTTTGCTTATGTCATAGGTATTTATCGCTTTTATAAGTCCGATAGTGCCGATTGACACAAGATCATCTTGTTCACTCTGATTGCTGTAATATTTTTTTATAATGTGTGCCACAAGCCTTAAATTATGTTCAACAAGAATATTTCTCGCCTCTATATCCCTTTTGCACTCCGCACAAGATACTCGTGCTCCTCTTTTTCGGAAAGAGGTTTTGGAAAAGAGCCGTTTCCGCAGATATGAAGAATAAAAAAGCAAAGGTACTTCCCCAGAAAATTAATTAATTCAATCATAAAATCACCCCTGACAATGCTTATAATCGGATTTATACCTAATTATAAGTATTCATTCAGGAGTGAGATTTTGCTTGTACCCACCTAAATATCGTAAGAAATAATTTTTTTATTCTTAATTACAATTTCTTTGTTGCAAATTTCTTTTGCCGCCATTTTATGAGAAATTAAAATACAAGTTTTATCTTTGAGTGTTTTAAGATTTTTAAGCAGTTGAACTTCTGTTTCGGCGTCAAGTGCCGAGGTTGCCTCATCAAAAATAATAATCGGAGAATTACAGTAAACCGCTCTCGCAATCGCAATTCTTTGTATCTGACCCTCCGACAAGCCCTTTCCGTTCTCACCCACAACAGTATCAAGTCCATTTGGCAATCTGCTGATAAAATCATAAGCGCAGGCAATTTTCGCAGACTCAATAATTCTTTCGTCATCGGGATTATTCGACACAAATGCAATGTTATCTCTGATTGTACCCGAAAGCAGAAAATTACCTTGCGGTACATACGAAAACATACATCTTATATTTTTATCGACAAACACATTTTCTCCGTTTGAAAGTGAAAGATAAATCTCGCCTTTATCGGGCGAAATTACATTAAGCAAAAGCTTTGTAAGCGTACTTTTGCCTATTCCCGAAATTCCCGCAAGCAATGCAAAATCACCTTTTTTTAGCACAAGACTTGTATTTTCAAGCACATTTTCCCTGCCGTAGCTGAAAGTAATATTATCAAAAACTATTTTTTCTGTCTTATCATACAGCTTTTCGGTATCGATTGCAGAATTATTTACCACATCTTCATTATCGAGATTTTCAATATCCATAAGTCGCTCCGCACTTGCAAGAGCAGAATAATATGACGGCAAAATACTGCTGATACCACGAACAGGGCCTTGAATTTGCGACACAAGCGCAAGCATAGAAGTCAATACACCATATGTAATGGTATGGTCGCTGATTGCAAAAGCACCCCAAATTAAAGCATACATATATCCGAGGGCAAATATAAAAGAAAATCCGGTTGTGGCAACAATAGAGATATAATTTCTTTTTCGTTTTATTTTAAAATTATTCTGTTGCAAATTCATAGCATTTTCAGACACCTTATTTTCAGCGCCAAAAACTTTTACCACAAGCAGACTTGAAAAAATCTCCTGAAAAAACGATCTTGTCTTACCATCAGATTCCTGTACCGCCTTATGCAATGTTTTCATTTTTGACTTAAAAAGCAGCACAACAACAAACATCAGCGCACCGCCGAAAACAAAAACAAGGCTGAAAGTTTTATCAATAGCAAACAGTACGACAAAAACACCAACCAATTTTACGATAAAATACACCATATTCGGCACTATAGAAATAATCGAACTGACTAAAACCGACACATCGCTTGTTATTCTGTTAAGTAGTTCGCCGGTGTGTATGCTTGAAATCTCATTATATTTTTTTCTGATAATATTATCGAAAATATCTTGTTTTATAGAAATTTCAAGTTTTGACGATACATTGAAAGTCAGCACCTTACTTATAATTCTTATGACAAGCTGTGCGATCGTAAGTGAAATAAGTATAATTGCGAAATACACAATTCCGCCGACATCAGAGTTAACCGCCGAATCCACAATACCTCTCGACAAAGTAGCGACCGCAACACCGAGATATGCCATTCCGCCGAAAATAACAGACATAATTATAATACCGAAAACCTGTGGTTTGGCTTTTTTTACTATCCACTTATTGGTTTCGGAATCAAGTATTTTTTTCAGCTTTTCCATAGCTATCTCCTGTCAGTAAAAATTTTTCGCAAATTTCCGCCGATTCAATATTCATATTGCATTTTAGCAAATAGAAATAATTTTCCTTAATCAACTTATCAGCCGTATTTAACATATATCCCGCATATTCATCATCAAGAGAAAATTTAATCGTATTTTTATATATTCTTGAAAAAATACTGTTTTTGTCAAGGACTTCAATACTGTTCTCCTCTGCCCTTTCAAGAAAAATAATGCCGCCGAGTTTTGCACGGATATTTTTATTTATGCCCGTTCCACCATCAAAAGGCGAACCGTACACATACCAATCATTGTCAATAAATCTTATAATCGGTTTATCATCATTGATTATCTGTACATTTTCAGCGCCGAATTTTTTTATCCACAGTTTTGTGTGCGTTGACTTGCCCACTCCCGAATCGGCAGAAAAAAGATACGCTTTGCCTTTATAAAGGATTGCAGACGAATGGAGAAATATTGCATTATATTTCAGAATTTTTTTATTGAAAACATCTGACATAAAAATACATTCCAATTCACCGATAGAAAAGAGCATATTCTCGTTGTATTTTTCACGCAGAAAATCTTCTTTGACTGCAAGTTTAATTTGAGCAGGTTCGTTGCCCGAATACTCATAATTCTTTGCATTTTTTTCAAATGTCAGAAATTTAGGTCTTATATCGCTTATAATATCAGCGATTTTATAAATTGGCATAACATCACCAAATTTTATTATATAACAAAATCTAAAAATAAGCAAGAAAAAGCACAGATGTTGCCACCTGTGCTTAAGTTTAATAATTTAGTTTTGACCGTGAGCGATAAATGTCTGAATTGCTGTAACATCAATTACATCAATAATTCTGTCCTTGTTAAAGTCGGCAACCTTAACAGCGTCATCTGTTAATACAGACTCACCTGCAATGTAACGCTGTAGAAGTGTTACATCATTAATATCTATCTTGCCGTCAAGATTAACATCACCCGAAATCACCTTTTTATCAAGATGAACAAAAGGAATGTTGTTCTGCTCGGCATAGCTTTCTGCAACTGTATCGTAATAGCCATATAAAGTTAGGTTAGGACAGTTGTAAAAAGCACCGTTTGCAATGTCTGCTATGTTCTTTGAAAGTGTAAGCTCGGTAAGTGCAGAACAGTTATAAAAAGCATAGCTGCCTATTGATTTAACTGTACTTGGAATATTAATCTTCTCAAGCGAAATGCAGTTGCCAAATGCCTGCTCGGGAATTACTGACACATTGCTGTAAATAGAAACATTCTTTAAAGATGTACAATCCTGAAAAGCAAACTCGCCAATGCTGTTTAGCCAACCGGGAATTATAATTTCCTCAATAGAACTGCAAGCGTAAAAAGCATATTTGCCAATGCTCTTTAATGACATTGCATCTGTAAATGAAATGCTTGTAAGCTTAGTATTGTTTGAAAATGCACGAGGAGCAATTTTTGTTACAGGGTAATCACTGATTGTGTTCGGCACTACAATATCGGTAGTACGATTATTATAATCATATCCGTAAATTACCGCCTCAGAATTTTCAATCAAATAATAAAAACCGTCTTTACTTACAAGGTATGAGTCTGCACTAAACTGAACGGCAGACATTAAAAGCAATGATAAAGCTAAAACAAAAACAGAAAGTTTTTTTGCAATGGTTTTAATCATAAAAATCACCTTTTATAGTAAGGCAGTCAAAAGACTGCCTTACCAAAATTATGTGTTATTATTAGAGGTCGCCCTCTTCACCGCCGGATTCGTAACCTGGATTCTCAGGATTGCTATATTTTAAACCAGGGTCATCGGTTCCGCCACCAGCAAGAATATCCTCAAAAGAGAATTTTTGAATCTCAATTTCAGGGGAAATATAAGATTTTTTCATAATTGCCTCCTTTTCTATTGCTTAACCTTCATATGTCTTATTGCCAACATTGAAGAATTTGAATTCCTGAGGAGCAGAAACGCTATATTCATCAGTAGTAGCATTGTAAATGTATGAGTAAGCAAGTATTGTGAGATTCTGGTTGTTTTCAGTGTTGTTTACATTCCAGCTATATTCAAGTCTGTTCTTGTTATCAAGATTTTTCTTGTTAAGCTTGTAGTTGTAAACCTTAGCGTCACCCATTGTCTTATCTGATGAGTTGCCGCTGTTAAGAGCCTTAACTTTTTCAAGTAAATCAGACTCATTTACTGTGAACTTATCAGTAGCGTCAGCAGCTGAACTGTATTTGCTGTTTACAACAAATACTACACCGCAAACTACATCTTTATTAATGTCAGCACAAAGCTTTTTGCCGTTGTAATTATAAGAAACTGCAAAGTCAGCATATACCTTATCTCTGCCTGAATCATACTGGTTTCTTGAATACTCAAGGAACTGCATTGTGGCAGATACACCTAACTTAGAAGCGTCAACATCATCCTTACCGTAGCAAGCAGTAATGAGATAGTTATCGTAAGCAAGGAAGTTAAATTCTTTGCTATAACACTTAGCTACTTCAATGCCGTTGCTGTCATCAGTCTGGATTGTCCAGTAACTGAACTTTTCACCATTAGCATTTGTTTCAGGAGCAACAAAGAGGTAATTCTCATCATTAGTACTCTGATTTGTTGAGCCTACAAGATTCTTAGGTGTAACGAGTGAAGCATAGTTTACTGAATATGTCTGCTTTGGCTTACCATCGTCTAAGTCGGCTGTAACAGTTACAAAACCGTTGTCATACTTAGCAGGAACAGTAGCTGTTACTGAGAGCATAGCGTTGGTTGTAGAATAAACAACATTGTTAAGATCCCATGTGATAGACTGTACAAAGTTGTCTTCGTATGGTGCAACCTTTAAGAGGAATGACTCCTTAAACTTATAAGAACCGTCAACCTCATCAAAGTACTTGTCAATGTCAGAACCATAGAATGTGCCTTTTACTGTGTAAGTTTTCCACCAATTCTGATTAATAGCACTTGCAGGAATCTGCTCCTGTTTAAAGCCGTTATTATTGTAATACTCTCTGCTCTCGTAGCCAAGATACTTAAATGTTACATTGTAGTTAAATACATCGGCAGTAAAGTCAGTGTAAAGATTTATTGTATTAGTATAGAACTTATTATTAGGAATATCATATATCTCAGAAAGCTGAATTTCTACTGTAGTGCCTATTTCCTTATAAGTATAACTGCCTGAATCATTTTGCTGATAATATGACTTACCAACATAACAATGCTTATCTTCTACAGAATTGAGCTTAATTGAGATTGTGTAATCAGTACCATTAGCAGCATTTGCTACATAGTCCTCAATAATACTCTTAATGTTGCCGTTAGCCTTAAGAGTTAAGCTACTTAAATCACCGGTTGTAGTAAATACCGGATCAGTTTCACCATTCTTAGTAATAGTAAGAGTAAATGTTGTTTTACCGGTACCCTTACCGGCAACAGGATTTGGATTTGGAGCTGTATTGTAAGGATTGTAGTTAAATGTAATATTTGACTCAACCTCAGGCAACTTAAGATCTGAATAGTAGTTAAGAGCCATTACAGTCTGCTTGTCATTAACAAAGAGGTCTGAAACCTTAACCGTATAAGTTATAGTTGCAGGATCAGCAGCAGGACATTCCTTATCGTAAAATTTACCTTTATCCTCTTTCTTCAATGTAGAAACACCGCTTGCAACCTCCGGATAGTAGAAGTTAAGGAAGTGTGACTTAGCATATGACTGAGTATAGAGTGTTACCTCAATATAAGAATCATCATTTTTGTTTACAATATTTTCAAGTGTTACTGAACCGGCATCACTCTGTGTGGCAACAGCCTGAGAAGCAACAGGATTGCCGTTAGCGTCAAACACTTTAGCTGTTACAGAGAAAATACCAAGACCGTTATGTGAATCAGGACCTGTATATTTTGAATGAGTTATTGTTACAGAACCTGTAGCGTATGGCTCATACATTGCATAAAGCTCTGTATTTGTACTTACAGTATATGTTGCGTTAAGGTCTGTAAGGTTAAGAGGTGTGTAACCTGTAACTTTACCGGCTTCATCATATATTGGGGTAGCCCAACCTATAAACTTATACTGAGTACCGTTAGTAGCGTTCAATGTAATGATTGTATTTCTTTCTACAGAATCAGAAGCTAAGTTAGTGTGAGTAGAACCAACGCTATCCGTATAGTCAAAGGAAGCTGAGCCGCCTGTTACCTTACCGGTAATTTTAGAATCACCAGAAGGCTTATCAACTGTCCAAACATCATTTTCAGAATTTCTGTAAATGATACCAACATTTACATCCAGCTTATCGGTAGAACGAGCATAGTACCAACGACCGTCAATACGATAACCTGTGTTTTTAGGTTCAACAGATGTTGAAGCACCCATTCTGTTTTCATAAGAAATTTTAGCACTGTTATACTTTAAACCGGCTTTTACAATAGCTTGATATGCTTCTGTCTGCTCAGAAGGAGCTGCCTCAGTAAAGTTGCCGTGTTCGTCAACAGAACCTCTTGGAATAAAGTCAGATGGCATACCCTGAGTTACATACTTATCTTTTGAATCATAAACATACCAAATAGTTGACCATTTGTTATTAATTGTACCTATTTGCATACTCTGGTTACCAACAGAAATAATCTGGAGTGGTTCAGCAGTATTAAGGCCGGTATTATTATTATTCTTAGCAGTTTCATTTGTATAACCAAGAATACTTACAAGCTTACCATCAATGTTGGTAAGATCTTCATAATCTGTAGCAGTTTTATCAATAATTGTAGTACCTGCCATAGGTTTGTTATTTGTAGCATTATTAACAAGTAACTTCTGGTTTGACTCGGTTTTATCAGCGTAATACTTTACATCAAACTCAACGGTATCGTATCCCATACCGGTAAGCTTTTCAAAGTCATCATAGTCGTATGTCTGGTTATTATGTAACTGAACTTCGTTTAAGAAGAGCTTATGAACATCTTCGTTTTCGTAGTAGTTGTTATTAGTAATACCTAATACCTGTTTGGTTTTATCACAAGTAAATTTACCGTTAACATTAGTATAAGCATACTTAGAAACCTTAGCGGCAAATCTGCCTGAGAGTCACGCATCATAAGCTGACCGGGATAAGCACCGTCCATATTAATGTCTGTATCATTATACCAAGAATAAATTGAAATTGAATTTCCCCAAGGTGTCTGGAGTGACTCTGGAGCATTGATGTAGATAGTAATATAGTTACCGTCTGCCTCAATTATTTTATTATAGTAAATTGGAGTGATTTCAAGATCCTTTGTTACAGTAATAGGTGAAGCAGTCTGATAAACATTATTGCCGTTATCTACTACATCTACCTTTTCGCCGTTTACAACAAAAGCATATACATAATAGCCAAGGTCTGCCTCTTCTTTGTTTACAGTACATGATACAGTAATCTGCTCTTTATCATTAACAACATAAAGATTATAGAAATCCTTAACACTTGTTTTAAGAGGTTTGTCACCACTCAACAAGGAAATAGTTGTTGTACCAAATTTATGACCAACTTGGCTACCCATTGTAGCGTAAACCTTATGAGAATTAGCCGGAGCTACAAAATATGTACCATTGATGATATATGTCTGTGTTTTAGAATTGTAAGTTACCTCGATATTAGTAATATCGTCAGTATTTTGGAACTGAACCAGTGGGAAATAATTTCCACCCCAGTCTTTATTTTTAACATCTTTTACATAATTCTTAAAGTTATCATCAACTTCCACCTTAAAGGTGCTGTTGTTAGGAACTAAACCAGAATTAGTACCGTCTTTTGAGAAGGATAAATACTGAGTATTATTTGATGAAATTGCAGAAACAGGGAATGTTACAGAATATATACCATTGTTCTCATATACTGGATAGTTTGTTTTATATTTACCAGCGCTATCCTGAGAAAGATTCTGATCAGAATCCGATAACATAAACTTCCAATCTGAAAGAGTGCCCGAGTGCTCTTCAAAAGTTGCAGTTACCTTTACATCGCCAACGACATTAATTGTAATTGAAGTTGAGAGTGAGTCCTGACCAGTTGCAAATACTACATTGCTTTCATTGTCAAATTCCCAACCGCTGAATACATAGTCTTTGACTGCATTAGCTTTAAGTGTGATAGTTGAGTTAGACGCAACAGGAATAGCAGAAGAAGTTTTGCCTTCGGCAACTGTGCCAGCTGTACCGTTGTAAGTATAACTTACATTACCACCCTTATTGCTTGCAACAATAATGTTATGGTTTTCAATCTTTTCATATGTAAGATAAACAGTTACTGTTGTGCCGGTTACAGAAGAAGCATCAAGAGTATAAGTATCACCAGTAGAGAACTTACCTTCAAACTTCCACTTAGGGAAGTAACCGTCAACTGACTTAGCTTTGAATGTTACAGAAGTGCCGGGTTTTGCATTTACAGACTGAACAGTTTCGTCAGTATTTGTTACAATATTGCCTGTGTCGTTATCTGTGTATGAAGAAATGTAAGCTGCACTGTCATCTACAAGGTCTGCATTTAATTCAACAGATACAGGATCGGCAACAGCATATTCCCACTTAATTTTACCGTTACTAATTCCGGCAGTAATGTCAAATGTAATTTTAATTTCTTTATTTGCCTGATCAAGAATACCCCACTTATCAGCATCGCTTGTTCCACTTGTTACAATAGTTTTAGTAGAATAGGTATTTGCTTCAAGTATTTCATATCCTTTAGGACAATATACTTTGTTTGTAGATGTATCAGTAACAGTAACATATAAATTATCTGTAGGTGTCATCGTACATGTATAAATACCATCAGATTCTTTGATAAATTTACGGGTATCATCTGTAGTTAAATTACCATTCATCCAACCTGTTACATAGAATTCATGATCTTTTTCAGTAGTAATATCAATAGTAACATCATCAGTACCGGCAGCTAAAGTATAAGTACCGTTTGTACCAAGATCAGTGCTACCCTGCATTACTTTTGAAAGTGAATAGCCACTGTTAGGTTCAACTGTAAGTGTATAAGATTTATCATTATCAACAGTTACAGCAGTGCCGCTTTTGAGAGTAGTGTCACCAAGATTTACAGTTGCATTGCTGAAATTTACGGTAACAGTATGTGAAGTTTCTGAATCCCAAGTAGGCTTTGACCAAGACGAACCATTCCAATACTTATCTTTAATAGTATCAATAAGAGTCCATGTTTTATTAATAATTGCTACAGATTTTTCTTGCGTTGAACCGCTATAAATTTGAAATTGAAGAGTATTAAGTCCGCCCCAATCACTATAATATCCAACATCAGCTGTATATACTGTTTTCCGTTAATTTTTTGGTGTACTTAGTAGCATCAACTTGCTTCCAAATATTAGCACCATCTCCGCTTCCGCCATACTGCGTATTAGCTTTTAAGGTATAGCCAGATTTCAGCGAACCATCGGAGTTTATGTAACTGCTAAATTCGCTTATAGAATCAAGAGTTGTATAAACAGTAGCGGTTGCTTCATTAGCCGCATTCGAAGTAACCATACCGACAAGCATAGTCGAAAGCATCATCATAACAGCAAGCACAATAGAAATCGACTGTTTGCCAATACGCTTGAAATTCGTTTTCATTTTTATTACCTCCATTAAAAAATTGAAACATATGAGCCGAATAAGTCTGTACCGTCCGAGAGGGAAGTTTTGCTTTGACGGCGACCGCTTTTACCGACTGACCTCGGTGAATTTGCTGTATTCGGCAGTCAGACCGTATACTAACCCATAATTTTATTCTTTTATATTATAACATTTTTAGGTTTTTATTTCAATATTTTTTTGATGTTTTGTCGATTTTGACATTTCTTTATTAATTATATACAAAACAAATATATAATTATTGTGCAATAATAATATTTTAAATTACTTCAAAGAATTATAATTTTATAAATTTTTTATAACAAAAAATTTTTGGTGTCAATATGCATAATTTGCATTGGTTTTGCAGTTATTTATTATAACCGCACTTTTTTAGCAATATTTTTCACAATAAAGCATTATAACAAAAGAAAAAGCCTTGCCGAAATCGACAAGACTTTTTAAAATTATGGCGGAGAGAAGGGGATTCGAACCCCTGGTACGGTGATTACCGTACACATGATTTCCAATCATGCTCCTTCGGCCAGCTCGGACATCTCTCCAAAGACAATGCCTATTATATCAAATACGCAAAAGAAAATCAAGACTTTTTTTAAAATTAATAATACTTATTATTCGCTTTCCCTTAATACCTTGTTAATATAGTTAAGCACACGCTTTTTGTCTGCGCTCCACAAGGGGGCTACAAGTATTTTTTTATCTCCGTCACCCGTAAGCCTGTGTATTACGGTGGTTTTTGGGATAACTCTAAGGCATTTTACAAGTATATCGGCATATCGTTCGAGCGACAGAACGGGCACATTGCCCTTTTCGTATTCATCGCATAAGTCGGTATCCTTTAATATGTGCAAAAGCTGTAACTTAATTCCGTCGGAACATTTGCCCGCATATTCAGCACTCTGCACTATCATATCTTCCGTTTCGTTAGGCAAACCGATTATAATGTGCGTTATTACGCTTATGCCCTCCTTGTGCAGGCGCTTAACCGCATCATCATACACGCTTAAGTCATATCCACGGCGAATATAGTCTGCCGTGCTTTTATGAACTGTCTGCAAGCCGAGTTCCACCCACACAGGCTTTATTTTATTAAGTCTTGAGAGCAAATTTACGGTTTTGTCAGGCAGGCAGTCGGGACGGGTAGCGACCGACAAAGCGACAATTTCATCGGGTTCTATAGCCTCGGTGAAGATTTTTTCAAGGTACTCAACGGGCGCATATGTATTTGTAAACGGCTGAAAGTAAGCAATAAATTTTTTACAATCGGTTTTTCTGCCGATTCTCTCTTTAGCCTCCCGAATTTGCTCGGTTATGCTGTGGTTTCTGTCGGCGGAAAATTCTCCCGAACCTCCCCTACTGCAAAAAATACACCCCCGTGTGTCTATTTTGCCGTCACGGTTAGGGCAAGTCATACCGCCGTCAAGAGAAATTTTATATACCTTTTCACCAAAGGTGTTTTTTAAATATTCGTTTAGAGAATAATAATACATAACTGCTCCGTTTTCGGTAAAATGCAAAATGACCGACTATGTCGGTCATTGCTTTGGTTAGAAAATTTAGAAGAGGAAAATCTATGAAAACTTCTTGTTAACTTTATTGTGCTTATATAATAACCTGCTTTTGTGACGATTATATGAATAGAAGTACAAAAAGATGTGAAACTTTGTGTGATTTTTTAAAAATCTTAATTACAGCTTAGAATACAGCTTGATATACTCAAGAAATTTTGCTGAAATTTCGTCTTCAAGTTTTTCAAATTCTTTGTCAATGCCGCCGTTAAAAAATTGCTTGGTATGAACTTGCATTGCGAATTGTAAATGTAAACATAGTTTATCTAAATAATTCCATATCAGAATTATATAAATCCTCTCTCGTAATATCGGCGTAAAATTCTTCACCCGCAGCATTTTCCAAAGCCTTGATAATAAGGTTCGGATTTGCGTTGTCGGTACTGCCTGCGGAAAGTACAATTTCAAGCTCGGCAAAATCACATTTTTCCGATAAAGAATAATTTTTAATGTTTTTCTTTAAATCAACAGTCTTGTAACCCGACTTTGACTTCTTTTCAAGCATAATTTCTTCGCTTTCCAAAAGTTCTTTCAGTGCGGTATATACTTTATCAGAGTTAAGATTATCACTGCTGATTTTCATATTAAACCTTGCATACGCAATTTTTCCGGCTTTCATAATCGGTTCTGTAACTGCAAAAACTCTTATGCCCTGCGGCAGGCAGGCATTAAGATTGTTGATTAATTCTTCATCGGAAATATCTTCAATCAATTTTATATCCATACACTCGTTAATTCCTCTGAATCCGAGTGAAAGCGGCAGAGGAAAAGTTGCGAACGGGTGCGGATTAAATCCCTCGGTATGCCATATCGGAGCTTTGCTCTTGTGCAATGCTCTTAACATACAGCGGTTAAGGTCGAGGTGCGATATATAACGGCACTCGTTATCTTTCTTAAACCAAACTCTTGCGTTTTTCAAAGCACACACCCTCCCCGTATTTTGCCGCACCGCAGTTGTTGCACTTCAAACGGCAATGCGGTGTTGTTGTATTTTCATATGCTTTTTTACATTCTTTAATAAGATAATCCTTAGTTACGCCGTAGTCAAGGTGATCCCACGGAAATACCTCGTCAAACGAGCGCTGACGGTTTGCGTAGAATGTCGGGTCAATGCCGCACTCTTCAAAAATATCAAGCCATTTCTGCAAGTCAAAGCAGTCGCCCCAACCGTCAAAATGAAAACCTTTTTCGCAGGCAATTTCCATTGCTTTACACAGCTTTCTGTCACCACGGGCAAATACCGCCTCAAGGTAACTTGTGTCGGCATCGTGGTAATTAAACTGAATCTTGCGGGTTGTAATGCTTTCTTTGATATGCTGTTGTTTAGCGTGCAAAGTAGGGATTGTGTCCTGTCCGTGCCACTGGAACGGCGTAAACGGTTTTGGCACAAATGATGACGCAGAAACTGTTACTCTTACACCTTTTCCCTTTGGCTTATTCGGGCAATTATAATAAGTATCGACTACAGCCTGTCCGAGGTCGGCAATTGCCTTTACATCGTCCATTGTTTCTGTAGGCAAACCGATCATAAAATAGAGTTTTACAGTAGTCCAACCGCCTGCAAAAGCTGTTGCGCAGGTCTGCATAAGTTCATCATGCTGAACATTTTTATTGATAACATCACGCATTCGCTGACTTCCCGCCTCGGGCGCAAATGTAAGTCCGCTTTTACGCACTGTTTTGATTTTATTCATAATATCGTCGGTAAAACCGTCAACTCGCAATGACGGCAGAGAAATACTGACTTTTTCGTCCTTACTCCACTCATTGAGTTTTGTAAGCAACGGCACAATCTGTGTGTAGTCGCTTGAACTCAGCGAAGAAAGCGACACTTCGTCATAACCCGTATTCTCACACAATGCTCTGCACTGCTTATTGATAACTTCGGGAGATTTTTCTCTTACGGGGCGATAAATAAATCCTGCCTGACAAAAACGACAGCCACGAATACATCCGCGGAAAATCTCCTGCACCGCTCTGTCGTGCACAATTTCCACAAGAGGAACTACGAAATTGTCGGGATAGTAGCTTTCGTCCATCTTTTTCATAAGGCGCTTATGAACAACAGACGGAGCGTTATGTTTAGGAATATACTTTTAATTGTGCCGTCCTCGTTGTACTCAACATCATAAAGCGACGGCACATACACGCCCTCTATCTGTGCACATTCAATGAGAAACTGTTCTCTTGACTTACCCTCTGCTCTGCACTTTCTGTAAAGCTCCATAACCTCAAGGTCAACCTCTTCGCCCTCACCTATGAAGAAAAGGTCGATAAAATCCGCAATCGGCTCGGGGTTGCAGGTGCATGGGCCGCCTGCCACAACAATCTGCTTTAAGCCCGTACGCTCACAGGATTTAATCGGCACACCCGAAAGCTTAAGCATATTGAGCACATTTGTAAAACTAAGCTCATACTGCAATGTAAAACCGATAAAATCAAAATCCGATACAGGGTCGCCGCTCTCAAGTGCATAAAGCGGAATATTATTTTTAATCATTTCTTCTTCCATATCAATCCACGGCGCAAAAACTCTTTCACACCATATATACGGAATTGAATTAAACAAACTGTATAGAATTTTCATTCCGAGATGCGACATTCCCACTTCGTAGGTATCAGGAAAGCAGAAAGCAAACCTCACATCAACATCTTTTTTATTTTTTACGACTGCGTTAAGCTCTCCGCCAACATATCTGCCCGGCTTTTGAACCTTTAGCAAAAGTTTTTCTACTTCCTTGCTGACCATTGTATTACCTCCGTCAGAAATACCTGTTATTTTTAAAAACTAATGAAAGTATAATATAACCGCATACAAACAACAGCGAAAAATTATAATCCGAATTAAAAAGTATTATAAATCCCAACACCGCTATTGGAAATAATGCGATGAAAGTTATGATATTTACAGCCTTTTCCGCCGTATGACCTGTAAATCTGCGGCTAAGCAAAATATACAATAGCTGCCCGCCGTCAAACGACATTACAGGCAGTAAATTTAAAAGACAGAGCGACAGATTTACATAAGCAAATTTTAATAAATCTGTTCCACTACATAAGTATATCAGAAAAATAAATAATAAAACAAATAAAATTAGCAAACGGCCCGAAAAAAACTATAAGAAAATTCTGTAAATCACCTCTTTGTTGTCGGCTTTCGTCATTTATTGCAATTTCAAACAAAGAAATGCTGATTTTCTTCGGTTTGCTGCCGAAAATCAGCATCATTAAAAGATGCCCCGATTCGTGAATGACCACCGCAAAACTGCACATTACAAATCCGCCGAATATATCAAGTATAATACAAACGGCAATCAGGCAGAGCAATGTGTACGAAACAATGAATTTAATATTGAACAGTTCAAACTTCATCGTCTGTCGCAGTACCGAAAATTTCGGATAAATTGTAATCTTCGGGAGTATTTTCGGCTATAATTGATTTGTTAAGTTCGCCGTAATACCATTGACGGGCAGCAGTGTAAAAATCGCCGCCGACAGTTTTTATAACAAACGCAGCCAAAGCAAGCAATAAACATATTATAAGCTGCATCGTAACAAGGACTTGCGTATTGTGAGATTTTTTACGCTTTTGCGGCGGTAATTCTGTATTTTGAGGGCTTTCCTCTTCCGTTTCCGTATGCGCAGGAGTTGAATATTCGGGGCAAGAGGCACTCTGCCAACCGTCATCGTATGTAATTTCATTTGTAAAATTTTCTTCTGTCAAAACAACCACCTCAATGCAATATATGCACTGAGGTGGACAAAATTAACCTAACTTTTTAAAATCGCCTTTAACGAGATTTATAAAGAAACAAATCGCAATAGTAAGCGAGAAAATCTCGGCAATCGGAAATGCATACCAAACTGCTCCGATTCCCCAAATTCTTGAGAAAATAAATGCAATCGGTAAAATAAGCACAAGCTGACGGGCAAAAGACATAATAAGACTTCTCATTCCCTTGCCGACTGCCTGGAACAAGGTGGTAAAGATAATACCCGCTGCGGCAGGAATAAAGCAAAGACTTATAATTCGGAACGCAGGCACGCCGATCTTCATAAGTTCCTCTGTGCCGCCGAACATTGAAATAAGCTGTTCCGGGATTATCCACATTGCCAATGTGCCTAAAGTCATAATAATTACGCCAATTATAATACCACGCTTGAGTGCGGAATATACACGCTTGCGGTTTCTTGCGCCGTAGTTGTAACCGATAATCGGCATAACGCCCTGGTTAAGTCCAAAGCAAGGCATAAATACAAAGCTCTGCAATTTATAATAAACACCGAGAACCGTTACCGAAGCCTCGGAAGCGGCAAGAATACCGTTAAGTCCGACAATCATAATCGAACCTATCGACTGCATAATAATAGACGGGAAACCAACGGCATATATATTTTTTACAGTCTTCATACTGAATTTAAATTTTCTGAATGTAATTTTAATTAAATGAGATTTCAAGAAAATTATCAGAAGTGCAAAAATCATACTGCAAAACTGACCGAATACCGTTGCAACAGCTGCTCCTGTAACACCGAGTTCTGGGAACGGACCTATACCGAAAATCAAGAGCGGGTCAAAAATAATATTAATTACCGCTCCCGTGAGCTGAAACAACATTGGAAAAATCATATTGCCCGTAGCCTGCAAAGTTTTTTCGATTGTAACTTCTATAATCGTAAAGAGCGAAAAGCAGAGAACCACTGTAAGGTACTGTGTACCGTATTCTATGATATTTTCGTTGGTTGTATAAAGCATCATAAAAGGTCTTGAAATCACAATACCGAGGACAAGAAATATTGCGTAGCTGAAAAAACTTAACAGCAGACCGTGGGTTGCAACCTCGTTTGCCTCTTTAAAATTCTTTTCGCCAAATCGTCTTGAAACAAGCGAGTTAATACCGACGCCCGTACCGACCGCTACAGCAATCAAAAGCATCTGCAACGGATAAGCAAGTGAAGTGGCATTAAGTCCTTCCTGACTGTACTGTCCGATAAAAATACTGTCAACTACATTATACATTGCCATAATTGTCATTGAAAAAATTGCAGGCAACGACATAGTAAGTATCAGTTTTGTCATGGGCATAATGCCCATTTTGTTTTCTTTTACATTTTCCATTCGTTTCTGTTTCCTTTCCTAATCTTAAATATTCATTTATTTTCACTTTTAGCGATAAAACGCTTTTTGTATATCAAAAAAATAAAAAGCATTATTAATGTGCCGAAAATCACACCCGAAAAGTCGAGCAGTACATCTGTAATCATTCCCGCTCTGCCCTCTACATTAAGTTGTATGGTTTCGTCACAGACCGCAGTCGCAAGTCCGCAAAACATTACATTTATATAGTATTTATACGGTTTCAGTTTGTCAAAAGCAAATGCGCATGACATAAGCATTGCTCCTATTGCCGTATATTCACAGAAATGAGCGGATTTTCTCACTATATGGTCAGTAAGTTCGGGAGTAAAACCTAAAAAGTCTAAAATTTTCTGCAAAAATTCAAGTACATTTCCGCTTTCTTCCGATGATATATCAGCAGGCATCGAGGAATGAATAAATGCAAATGCCACAAGGGCTATCGTTATTATAATTAAAATCGCTTTGGCTTTTTTGCCGCAACTGTATGTAGCCATTTTTAGTCACCTTGTATTATTTTACACAAATCTGCATAATATGTCAATCGACAAATAAAGGAATGGTTATATTTTAAATGTATGTTAAAATTTTGCGTAAAAGCTGTAGTTTTTTAGATAAAAAATAAATTGCAATATATATCGGTATCTGTTATACTATTTTAGTACCTTTATTTTGAAAGGAGTATTGTTTTGTTAAACTATATCTTGGTATTTTTGATTGCTATGGTTCCTCTTATTGAGCTGAGAGGTGCCGTTCCGTTCGGTGTAGGAATGCAGCTTGATTTATTCTGGGTGTATGTCCTCGCTATCTTAGGTAATATGTTGCCCGTACCTTTTATATATTTCTTTGCAAGAAAAATTCTTGTATGGGGCAGCGACAAAAAATTTATAGGAAAATTCTTTAAATTCTGCCTTGAAAAAGGTGAAAAGGGCGGTAAAAAATTGCAGGCAAAGGCTGGCAGAGGTTTGTTCTTCGCTTTACTTTTATTCGTAGGTATTCCTCTCCCCGGTACAGGCGCCTGGACAGGTACACTTGCCGCAAGTATGCTCGATATGGACTTTAAGTCAAGCGTAATTGCAGTAATGCTCGGTGTAATTCTTGCAGGTATAATTATGGGACTTGCAAGTATGGGCTTATTCGGCGGATTAAGCGCAATTTTTGCTCCAAAATAAAAACCGACGGGCAGCTTTGGCTGCCCTGTTTTTTAGGATGATAACTTTGAAAAATACAAATTATGATATAATAACGGTCGGTGCGGGTGCTGCGGGACTTGCGGCGGCTATATCGGCAAAACGAAATAACAGAGATTTAAAAATAGCAATTCTTGAGGCTCAAAGCAAAGCAGGCAAAAAAATTCTTGTTACAGGCAACGGCCGCTGTAATCTGACAAATACCAATGTCAGTAAAGAATTTTATCACGGCAGTTTTGATGTTTCTAAAATCTTAAACAGATTTTCCGCAGAAAAACTTATAAATTTCTTTTCAACCTTAGGTCTTGTATGCGACACAGAAACAAACGGACTTGTTTATCCTCATTCAAGACAAGCAAGTGCCGTGCTTGATGTTTTGCTTATGGAAATTAAAAGGCTGAAAATCGAAATCATATGCGACTGCAAAGTTGAACTTATCCGTAAAAAAGGCGAATTTTTCAATATCAAAACCTCGAACGGAGAATACACCGCCAAAAAAGTAGTTATGTCATGCGGCGGAAAGGCCTTTCCTACAGCAGGCGGCACAGGACTCGGACTTGATGTTATAAAAAATCTCGGTCATAAAATCACGCCGTTATTCCCTGCCCTCTGTCCTATTCAGGTCAAAAGTGATTTTATGAAAAGTCTTAAAGGAATCCGTGCTAAAGCGGAGGTTACTCTTTATGACGGCGAAAAAGCAATAAAAAGCGAAATCGGCGAAGTACAGTTTACGGATAATGCACTTTCGGGAATTTGTGTGTTCAATCTCACAACTCTTTTACCCAAAACCAAAAATCCGATTATTTCCGTAAATCTTACAAAAGATTATTCGTATATAGAATTATTAAATTTACTTTATGACAGAAAAAAGCTGTTTGCAAATGAACCGCTCGAAGAATTTTTCACGGGTCTTTTTCATAAAAAAATAGGAACTGCACTTATTAAAAGCATTACAAACAAAGCATTGACAGAAAGCTGTAAAAAGTTAAGCGACAAAGAACTAAAATCACTTGCGAATTTAATTCAAAATTGGAAATTTGAATGTAAACAATGCAAAGATTTTTCAAAAGCGCAGGTAATGCTCGGCGGCGTAAACGGAAACGAAGTAAACGGCTATACATTTGAAAGCAAAGTTGTAAAAAATCTATACATCTGCGGCGAAGCACTCGATGTTTGCGGAGATTGCGGCGGATTTAACCTGCATTTTGCTTTTGCAAGCGGTATTATAACAGGAGAAAACCTATGATAAGAATAAGCAATATACATTTACCTCTTGACTACACAAGCGAAACCGTCTTAAATAAAGCGGCAAAACTTATTAATGTAGATAAAAAGTTTTTTAAAAGCTGTACGATTTTCAGACGCTCAATTGACGCAAGGAAAAAGGATAATATATTTTTTCTTGCAACCGTTGACGCAGAACTTTTTGTAAACGAAGAAAAGATATGCAAAAAATTAAAAATGCCGAAATCGCAGAAAAATATGAATATAATGTTGAAAAATTCAGAGGTACGGTCAGCCCTGTGGTAGTCGGAGCAGGCCCTGCAGGATTATTTGCCGCACTTATACTTGCACAGAGCGGTGCAAATCCGATTTTAATCGAGCGTGGCAGAGATGTAGATACCCGAACGGAAGATGTGCATAACTTTTGGAAAAACGGTATTCTTGACACAACAAGCAATGTACAATTCGGCGAAGGCGGTGCCGGAGCTTTTTCTGACGGCAAACTTACCACAGGCACTAAAGACACCCGTCAGCGCAAGGTACTTATTGAATTTGTAAAACACGGAGCGCCTGACGAAATTCTTTACAATGCAAAACCGCATATCGGAACGGACAAATTAAGACCGACAGTTAAAAGCATAAGAAATGAAATTATCCGCCTCGGCGGAAAAGTTATGTTTGAAACAAAACTTATCGGATTTTCAACAAAAGACAATTCTGTTACAAGTGCGGAAATTGAGCATAACGGAACTAAACAAACCATTGATACCAATGCAATTATCCTTGCAATCGGACACAGCGCCAGAGATACTTTTGAAATGTTAAATGAAAAAGCTATACCGATTGAGGCAAAAGCATTTTCTGTCGGTGCAAGAATTGAGCATCACAGAGAAATGATTGATAAATCACAATACGGAAAATTTGCAGGCAACAAGTCGCTCGGCGCAGCAAACTATAAAACAAATGTTCACCTTGACAACGGCAGAGGTGTTTATACATTTTGTATGTGCCCGGGCGGAAAGGTAGTAAATGCCTCGAGCGAGGAAAACCGCCTTTGCACAAACGGTATGAGCGAGTTTGCAAGAAATGAAGAAAATTCAAATGCCGCTTTACTTGTAGGAGTTACTCCTGCCGACTTTTCTTCCGACAGTCCGCTGGCAGGAATGTACTTTCAGCGAGAGCTTGAAAGCAAGGCTTTTGTGGCAGGCGGAGAAAATTACAACGCACCTGTTCAGAGAGTGTGTGACTTTCTTGACAATAATGCAAGCACCAAAATCGGTGATGTTAAGCCGACTATCGGCCCTAATTTTACCCCAACAAGCCTTGACAACTGCTTGCCGAATTTTATTACTAATTCTATGCGACAGGCGATTATTCAAATGGATAAAAAACTGCATGGCTTTGCTTACGGTGACGCAATACTTACAGGTGTTGAAACCCGCAGTTCATCGCCAATCAGAATTATGAGAAACAACAATTTACAAAGTATTTCGGTAGCAGGACTTTATCCGTGCGGAGAGGGCGCAGGCTATGCAGGCGGAATTATATCTGCCGCAGTCGACGGAATTAAATGTGCGGAGAAAATTATAGAAAATTCCATATCGGAATAAAAGCAAAATTACAGCAAGCAAAAAGTGCAGTTCATACGAGCTGCACTTCTTTTGTTTATAAGGTATATGAATATTTAATTTTGAGTTGCAATATACATCTGAAGCTCAGTTACATCGGATACTGTAAGCTGACCGTCACCGTTAAGATCGAGCGCCTCAAGTACCGCCTTGTCGCTTTCATCTATTATAGGCATACCGTCATCATTTTTAGAACCCGCAATATGTAACTGCATAGATGTAACATCGGAAACATTTACAATCCCGTCACCATTTGCATCACCCTTGAGCACTTTTTTGCCATCAATAGCCACAAATTTCAGCTTGTTGCTATCGGTGTAAGAGTTTACATAACTCTGTGCATACGAACCTTCGTAGCCATAAATTGTAATGTCTGAGTTAAGGAGGAAGAATAATCTATCGCCAATTGAGGTTACGCTCTTCGGAATAGTTACACTTTTAAGATTGTAGCACTCTGCAAATGCATACTCTTCAATAGTTGAAACACCGTCCGGAATTACTACGCTTTCAAGGCTTGTGCAACCCCAAAAAGCACAACCCTTAATGTATGTAAGAGTTTTGGGAAGAGTGATGCTTTTCAAATTTGTTTTATTATAAAACGCACCACGAGCAAGCATAGTTACGGTTTTGCCGTCAATCTGTTCCGGAATAACTACATCGGTATCACTGCCAAGGTATTCCCAAAAAATAATTGACTTGCCATCAATGTTCTCATAGCGGTAGTCGCCGCTTGTTACAACAGAATGCACAGCATCTCTGCTCTGCGAAACCTTTGGTACATTTACTTCGACTGCGTTTGCAGTGAAAGGTATTGCAGAAAATGCGGAAGTAAGCATTACGGCAGCAATTATTGTTGCAATAGCTTTTTTTAGATTTTTCATCTTATAACCCCTAACTAATATTATTTATATTTATATGTTATCACTGCAAAAATGCTTTGTCAATAAAATGAATAAATTTTAACACTGATTTTCACATATTATAAAAAGTAATCACAGCAATTTTTATATAAAAGCGAGAACATTTGTCAAAATATTGATTTTTCGTTTTACAAGCATATAATTAATTAGGATTTTAATTATTAGAATTTTAACTATAGAGGTGTAGTATGAAAGAATCAATACATTATCTGCTAATGGCAGATCATTTTTTAGTTCAAAAGGCACTGCTTGCAAGTATAAAGGATTCGGGTCTTACTCCGGGACAGCCAAAAATACTCGACTATCTGCAAAATCATAACGGCTGCGTGCAAAAAGACATTGCTAAAGGCTGCCATATTGAGCCGGCATCAATTACAGTTATTCTCAAAGGAATGGAAACTAAAGGCTATATTGAAAGAAAAATGCTCAACGGTGACCGCCGCTCCCTGTATGTATTCCTGACTGACAAAGGCAAAGAATACATTGATTATCTAAACAGAAAATTTAAAAAAATTGAAAATGCAGCTCTTAAAAATTTTAATGAAGATGAAAAGCAAAAATTTAACGATTTATTAATGCGTGTCTATGAAAATATGCTTGAATATGATAAGGAGGAAAAACAACAATGAATTTAAAAAATATGAAAATCAGACTACCGATGTACCTTGTAGGTTTATTTATAATGACAATATGTATAGCAATTTCCGTTAAATCGAACCTCGGTGTATCGCCTGTAAGTTCTATCCCCTACACTATGACCTGTATATGGGGAATTGAAATGGGAAAGGCTACCATACTTTTTCATATTGTATTGGTATTAATACAATTAATTATTCTCAGAAAGAATTTTAAACTGATCAGCTTATTACAGATTCCCGTAGGCGTTGTTTTCGGTTATTTCACAACATTCTGTAATTATCTTGTAAGCTTCTTCCCCACTCCCGACAATATCGTAATAAGAATTATTATGGTACTCATCAGTGCCGCAATTGTTGCTATCGGTATTTTCCTTTACTTGCCTACCGATGTTATCCCGCTTGCGGGCGAAGGCGTTATGAGTGCGGTTTCGCAAGTAACTAAGATTGAATTTTCAAAGGTAAAAATGGCATTTGACATAACAATGGTTATTATATCAGGTGTATCTTGCCTTATTTTTATCCACAATCTCGGCAGTGTGGGAATCGGCACAGTAATTGCCGCTTTTCTTGTAGGATTTATTCTCGGTATAATAAATAAAGTGTTCGGAAAATACAGAGATAAACTCTTAGGCAAAACCAAAATTGCAGATGATACCGCTGAAACAGATGACAAACCTACTTATGTAATCTCCATTTCAAGAGAATACGGCAGCGGAGGCAGAGCAATAGGAAAAATTCTTGCCGAAAAACTCGGATACAAATATTATGACACCGAACTTATAAAACTTGTAATGCAGGAAAGCGGATATTCACCTGAATACATAGAACACAACGAGCAAACTCTTGACAAATCAGCGCTTAACGACTTTTTTGAATGGTACCAGCAAAACAACGGTGATACTGTTCCTAATATCAACAGCTTGTTCAAAAAAGAAGAATCGGTTATTAAGCACCTTGCCAAAACCGAAAACTGTGTAATTGTCGGCAGACTTGCAAACTATATTTTAAGAAACAAAAAACATATTTACAATGTATTTATAACCGCAGATGAAGAAAGTGAAATTGAAAAAGTAAAAGAAAGAGATCACCTTTCACATGAAAATGCCGCCAAGCAAGTAAGAAAAGTAAACCGAGAACGCTCTGCGCACTGCAAATACTTTACGAATACAGATTGGGGCAATGCAAAAAATTACAATCTGACTATAAAATCAAATGACTTCGGTTATGAAAAAACAGCGGATTTAATCGAAATACTTTTCAAACAAAAATTTTCGTTATGATTCTTTAGGTCGATTTTCAGATTAGAAAATTATTAATACAAACTTCAAATCAAAACATAATTCACCTTAACTTTAATGAAACAAGCTAAAAGACAGACAGTAAAAACTGCCTGCCTTTTTCTTTGTCAGCCGTTACAGCCACACTCAAAATTACATTTTTCTCTTTCTTCAGGTCTTGCATTCGGCGGGAAGAATGATTCGTTAGGGAAATCTACTGCTGATACTTCGCACGGGTCGTCACTTTCAGGCTTACATTCCTTGCGAGGAATACAAAAATCATATGACGGAATCATAATCTGTACATTTCTCTCAAGCTGTGTAATTGTAAAAATACCGATAGTGGCACTTACACTCGCATCTCCGGTCACAGCAAAATCGTCACCAAAGTATGTTATTACACATTCAGGTATAGGAGCACAAGGAAGCTGCGGAACACTTCCTTTTATAAGTCGTGCCGAAAGAGCCATAGGTTCGGAAATTTGTACTGTTGCATTTGGTAAAAACTCCGTGCAACCGCATGATGTAACAGGTTGAGAGCAAACTATACAACTGTCGCTCGAAAAACTCTTTGAATTTGATTCACTGCCGTAAAGAACCGACCTTTTACCGTAAATTGCAAGTCCGTTTACCCGTGACGGAATTGTTGAACCGCAGGTATATGCCTCAAGAGAAATATCAAAATAGAATGTAACATCAACCGCATAACAGCCACGATGAAAAGCGATTGATTCAACGCTTACATCGGCGGTTATAACGCTTGCCTTGCAGATTTTTACAGATGATGCGTTATTGATAACAGTTTGACTGCAAGGTGTAAAATAAACCGCAAGATTGCTAAGGCAATCCTTTGAGCCGCAACTGTCATAAATACGGCTTGCGTTTATGCAGACAGCGTCTGTGCATTTGTTTTCGGTAAGCGGTTCGTTGCCCGACTGCGTGGTACTGTGCCGTATGATACATCTGGCATAAAAATTAACCCCCATAAAATGTATTAACAGGCTTACGCTCTGTAACAATACATTTTATGAAGGTTATACTTAATTGTGAATATTGAGTTGATTTATTTTAAATAAGGCTTTAAAATTTCATCAAGTTTTTTGTTTACATCTTTCGGATTTGACTGCGTATAATTTGAAAAAGCGATGAATACTTTGCTCTGGTCCTGTGCAAATACAATTCTTGCATTAAATCTGTAGAATGCTGCGTCACAATAATAATTACCGCAATCGTCAACATACAAACCGTACGCAAAACTTGATTTATAAGGAGTGAACATTTCTTCTTTGGATTTTGCAGACAACAATTCACTTCCCGTAATAGCGTCTGTCCATTTAAGCAAATCACTCAAATTGGAAATAAGACCCATAGAAGAATACGCAACACCCGGATAAATATTCCACTCATCGTCAAAAATATCCTGATAACCTGTAGCGAGTTGGTCTGTGCTCTCAAAGGTTGTCGAAGTCATTTCGAGCGGCTCAAAAATATTTTCTTTCAAAAATTCCTCATAGCTTTTTCCGCTTACCTTTTCGATTATGTCACCGAGAATAAAATAATCGGAATTTGAATAGCTGTAATTTTCTTCATCATTATCAATTTCTTGTGACAATATCCATTTTAAAATAACAGAATGATTATCTTTAGCGGAATTATTCTCTGAAATATCGTACTGCGGAGCATTTGCACGCACGCTTTCGTCAGATTTGCCGAGATAATCCGGCAAGCCTGTTGTCATTGTAAGCAAATTACGGATAGTTATATCTGAACCGTACTTATAATCTGGATAATACTTGTCAAGCGTATCATCTGTGCTCAGCTTATCCTGCTCCTGTAAAATCATAACAGCCGCAGCGGTAAACTGCTTTGTAAGCGAACCTATGTAGTAATTTGTATTGAGTGAATTATATGTATGCGAACCCTTGTCGGCATAGCCGTTATTGCCTATATATTCAAAATCATTTCCGAGTTTATAATATACAGTTCCTCTGAATTTACTTGCAACAAGTGTATTATCGAACTTAGCTGTTATGCTGTCGGTATCTTGTTTTAATTTTGTAAAATTATATGCAGGATTAGTAGGTACTTCATCAGCAGTTGCAGGCGCAGCGGTAAGTCCCTGCGTAGATGCACCTGTAGAATTTGTAGTCTGCGGTGCTGTTGTAGCCGAAGATTCCGAATCATTGTCACAGCCTGTAAATGCAACTGCGGAACACGCCGCCATAGCTACGCACATTAATGATTTTGCTAAAGCCTTCAAAAAATCACCTCATCAGATTTTTTCCATTTTACTGAAATTAGCCATAAGAGTTTTTGTGCCTGCCTTATCAAAAGCAACTTCAAGCATTGTGTCGTTGCCCATTTTTTCGGTTTTCATAATCATACCTTTGCCAAATACCTTATGGAATACGCAATCTCCTTTTTTGTAAACAGTACCCGATTTAACGGCAGGTTTAGTAAATGTATTAAAACTTTTGTTAGGTGTGAATTTTGAACCGGCACCGATACTGATATGACTTGAGGATGCGGAAAAACCGTTTGTTGACGCAAAAGTCTTTTTCTCGCCTGTATAATTAAGTAATTCGGGCGGGATTTCATTTACAAAGCGTGATACTTTGTTATAGCTTGTATGACCCATCAACATTCTTGACTTTGCCTTGGTAATGTAGAGCTTTTCTTTTGCTCTTGTAATACCTACATAAGCAAGTCTGCGTTCCTCGTTAAGTTCATCGGGATTCATCATTGTGGCAATTGACGGGAACACACCTTCTTCAAGACCTGCAATGAAAACTACGGGAAATTCAAGTCCTTTTGCGCTGTGCAATGTCATCATTACCGATGAATCCGCTTCTGCATCATAGTTATCAATATCTGTCTGCAATGAAATTTCCTCAAGGAAGTTTGAAAGTGACGCTTCTTCTGCGTAATCCTCTTCAAATTTGATAATATTTGAAGAAAGCTCTTCGATGTTCTCAATTCTTACATCTGGGTTGTCTTTCTCTGTTTTTAAATATTTTTCGTAATCTGTATGTTCGAGAATAAGATTGTATAATTCTGCAAGAGAATAATCTCCGCTTTGTTCAGCCTCCATAAGACCGTCAATCAGCGCAACAAAACTCTTTAACTTTGTTGCGGCTCTTGAAAGCTGTGGATATACATCTGCATCTTTAATTACGGAATATATGCTTTCGCCGAGTCCTGCGGCAATTTCAGAGGCTTTTTCAAGTGTAGTTGCGCCAATACCACGCTTTGGCACATTAATAATTCTGCCCAGTCTGACATCGTCGTGGGGATTATTAATAACCTGAAGATATGCAACCATATCTCTGATTTCTTCTCTGTCATAGAATCGTCTGCCGCCGATTACACGGTGCGGAATACCGCTTCTTGACAAAGCCTGCTCAATTGAGTTTGACTGTGCATTCATTCTGTAAAGAATTGCAAAATCAGAGAATTTTCTGCCGTCTGCAACACCGTCAAGTATAGTTTTTGCAATAAATTGAGCCTCGTCACGCTCGGAATCGGAAGTATGCACCTCAATTTTATCGCCAACGGCATTTTCAGTCCACAACGTTTTGCCCTTACGCATTGTGTTGTTAGAAATAACACCGTTTGCCGCATTAAGAATATTCTTTGTACTGCGGTAATTCTGCTCAAGTCTTATCATCTTAGCGCCTTTAAAGGTGTTTTCAAAAGAAAGGATATTTTCAATTGTAGCACCTCTGAATTTGTAAATACTCTGGTCGTCATCACCTACAACGCAGATGTTGCCGTATTTTGCGGCGAGCATACTTACAAATTTATACTGCACCTTGTTTGTATCCTGATACTCATCAACCATTATGTATTTAAACTGATTTTGATAGAATTCAAGTATATCGGGACATTTTTGAAAAAGCTCAACAGTCTTGCAGAGCATATCGTCAAAGTCCATTGCATCTGCGGTTTTTAGTCTTGACTGGTAAATTTCATATACTTTTGCCACGGACTGCTTGAGGTTATCGTAACCTGCTCTTTTGAGCATTTCCTGCGGAGTAAGCATTTCATCCTTGGCTTTTGAAATTTCGTTGAGCACTCTTTTTACCGGCAACATTTTTTCGTCATAATTAAGCTGTTTTAAAATATCTTTTACAAGTTTTTTCTGATCGTCAGTACCGTAAACGGTAAAATGACTTGTAAAACCGATTCTGTCGCCGTATCTTCTTAAAATTCTCGCACAGGTAGAGTGAAATGTAGCCGCCCAAATATCCGAACCGCCTTCCGGAACAGCGTTGCAGATTCTTTCTTTAAGCTCCCCTGCCGCCTTATTTGTAAAGGTAATTGCAAGTATCTGCCACGGTTTGCAAAGTTCAGACTGCAAAATATACGCAATTCTGTTTACAAGAACGGTTGTTTTGCCCGAGCCTGCACCCGCAAGTATAAGCAAAGGGCCTTCTGTGCAAAATACAGCCTGCTGCTGCATATTATTCATATGTGAAAACTGTTTTTTTAATTCTGATTGTACCATAGCAATATTCCCGTTAAAAGTTTAATAACACAGAAAACGGGCGAACTGCGTCCGCCCGTATAATCTGACGATTTTATTTTATGTAGCCGTAGAATGTTTCAAGAATTTCAGGACCCTGGTCAGCAACAATCATTGTAACATAGTTGCCGTCCTGTGTAACCTTGCAAGCCTCAACCATAGGAAGTTTTTTGGCATTATAGCCTGAATACTGTGTAACGATTGAAGTGTATGTCTTAGAAAGCGCATCGTTTACTCTTGATGCAGCGTCAGCGTCAACAGCCTCAACAAGTACGATTTCAACTCTTGAATTGCTGTCTGAATTGATTTCTGCCGCAAACTGCTTAACATCTTCTGTGTCTATGCTGTAATATTTTTTAAGATCATTAGAATCTGTAAGCTCTTTTAAGTCCAATGAATACTTAGAGTTGATGTCAGAAAGAACTGTTTTTAAATCAACCTCTTTGCTGCCTGAACAACCTGCGAGCGCAGTAAGACAAAGTACAAATATTGTTACCAAAGAAACTACCTTTTTCATAATTAACCTCCAAAAATGTCTTATAAAAAAATTACGCCGAATCAGTGTGACCCGGCGTATTCAGATGGTCGAGGTGACAAGATTCGAACTTGCGACCCCATCGTCCCGAACGATGTGCGCTACCAAACTGCGCTACACCTCGATAAAAACAGCCCCGATTACTCGGGGCTTTTAATGGCTGAGGAATAGGGATTCGAACCCCAACAAACAGAGTCAGAGTCTGTCGTGCTACCGTTACACCATTCCTCAATGTTTATTGCTCATTGCTGCAAGCCGTGCAATCAACGATATATATTATATA
>ENA-OQCO01000281-OQCO01000281.1-human-gut-metagenome-genome-assembly--contig:-NODE-281-length-29878-cov-2.410137_pt1 | contig 29878 bp, 26 predicted proteins | sample MGYA00242500_ERZ504582 | MGnify/ENA primary metagenome ERZ504582 (study PRJEB26092, sample SAMD00036346) | human gut metagenome | host: Homo sapiens | study: EMG produced TPA metagenomics assembly of... | reverse complement strand
ATAGCTGCGAAAGCAGCGTCAAGCACCGCAGGTGCGAATCATGATATAATGAGCGCAAGAGAGCCAGAGGGAGTCTGATCACCCTTGGCGAACGGCGAAGAACAAGTAAGCTATAGTGAGTAGAGATATGTATATGGAGAAAAATAAAGTATGGAAAGACGTGTTATCACAACTGACATGATGGAAGAAGATATCCGTATCGAGGGAAGCCTTCGTCCCCAGTGTCTGGATGATTATATTGGTCAGGAAAAAGCAAAGAAAAATCTGAAAATATATATAGAAGCTGCAAAACAGCGAAACGATGCACTGGATCATGTATTGTTTTACGGACCACCCGGGCTTGGAAAAACCACACTGGCGGGGATTATTGCCAATGAAATGGGAGTTCACATGAAAGTGACTTCCGGTCCGGCTATCGAAAAACCGGGAGAGATGGCAGCTATCTTAAATAATCTGCAGGAGGGGGATGTCCTTTTTGTGGATGAGATTCACCGTCTGAATCGTCAGGTGGAAGAGGTTCTTTATCCGGCGATGGAAGACTATGCCATTGATATCATGATCGGGAAAGGTGCCACTGCCCGTTCAATTCGTCTTGATCTGCCACATTTTACTCTGGTGGGAGCAACCACAAGGGCAGGACTTCTGACGGCACCGTTAAGAGACCGTTTTGGTGTGATCCACCATCTGGAGTTCTATACGGAGGAAGAACTGCAGACGATTATTCAGCATTCTGCGAAAGTGCTTGGAGTGGAGATCGATGCGGATGGAGCCAGAGAGATGGCAAAACGTTCGAGAGGAACTCCCCGTCTGGCAAACCGTCTGTTAAAGCGTGTGAGAGACTTTGCTCAGGTAAAATATGATGGAAAGATCACGAAAGAAGTGGCTGATTTTGCACTGGAACTTTTGGAAGTGGATCGGTATGGTCTGGATCAGACAGACCGGAAGATTCTGGAGATGATCATTCACAAATTTAACGGGGGTCCGGTAGGACTGGATACTCTGGCAGCAGCTATCGGAGAAGATGCGGGAACCATCGAAGATGTGTATGAACCGTACCTGATCCAGTACGGATTTTTAAATCGCACACCAAGAGGACGTGTGGCAACTGAGCTGGCATATCATCATTTGGGAATCTAAGGGGTTGTTTTTTGGGGGATTTTGTTTATAATAGAAGAGAGTCATACTGGTGGAACATATTGATAATGTGTAAAGCGGGGTATGAATCACTAACAGTAGCCTTCGGAGAAATCACAGAAAATAACTGTAAAAGTACGAGGTATTACTGTCTGCAAAAACGTAGTTTGTTTATGCAGAGCATACATAAAATGGAGGAAATGCCGTAATGCCAGCAAAAAATACAATTAAGGTATTAATCGGAGGAAAGATCATCACATTAAGTGGATATGAGAGCGAAGAATATCTGCAGAGTGTGGCTTCTTATATGAATCATAAACTTGCCCAGCTTTCCGAACTGCCGGGATATAACCGACAGCCGGTGGAAACAAAAAACACACTGCTCAGCCTGAACATTGCAGATGATTACTTCAAGGCAAAACATCAGGCGGAAGTTTTTGAAGAAGATTCCCAGCTGAAAGATAAGGAAATGTACGATCTGAAACACGATCTGATCGAAGCCCAGATCGAGGTTGAGAATCTGAAGAAGGAAAAAGAAGAACTGGAACAGCAGGTGAAGAAGCTGGAACAGGATATGGAGAATCTGCTGAAATAGAAAAGAAGACTGTCGCAGTATCTGCGATAGCCTTTTTTGTAAGGAGGAGTATATGAAGGTAGAATTACTGGCACCCGCCGGTTCTTATGAGGCTCTGGAGGCTGCATTTGAAGCCGGGGCGGATGCTGTCTATCTGGGCGGTCAGAAATTTGGAGCTCGTGCCTATGCTGACAATCTGGATCAGGAACAGCTGATCCGGGCGATCGATCTGGCACATCTGAAGGGAAAACAGTTGTATCTGACCATCAATACACTGTTGAAAAACCGGGAACTGGAAACGGAACTGTACGAATATCTGGCTCCGCTTTACGAGGCGGGACTGGATGCGGTTATTGTACAGGATCCGGGTGTGATGGACTTTGTCAAAACATATTTTCCGGGGTTGCACATTCATGCCAGTACGCAGATGACGATTACCGGTGTGGAGAGTGCAAAGCTTTTACAGAAAGCCGGGGCAACCCGTGTGGTGACTGCGAGGGAGCTGTCACTGGAAGAAATTAAAAAAATTTACGATGCCACGCATATGGAAATCGAGAGTTTCGTTCACGGAGCCCTCTGTTATTGTTATTCCGGTCAGTGCCTGATGAGCAGCATGATCGGAGGAAGAAGCGGAAACCGGGGAAGATGTGCACAGCCCTGCCGTTTGCCTTATCAGGTTTATCGGGACGGAAAACGCCTGAATAATGACCGGACCGGGTATGCGTTGAGTCCGAAAGATATGTGTACGGTAGATATCCTGCCGGAGATCATTGAAGCAGGCGTATATTCCCTGAAAATTGAAGGGAGAATGAAAAAAACCGGAATACACTGCCGGTGTAGTGTCTGTTTACCGGAAATATCTGGACAAGTATCTTTCAGGGGAAAAAAGGCCGATCGTCACTAAAGAGGACAAACAGATGCTGTGGGATATTTATAACCGGGATGGTTTTCACCAGAGCTATTACAAGCAGCGAAACGGACGGTCCATGATGGCACTTGAAAATGAAAAAAGTGCCGGTATCATTCGAAATGAAGAATTATTTACCAGAATACGGAAAGAATATATGGACAAAAAGACGCCGGTTCTGATACGGGGAACCATGAGCCTGTATAATGGATGTCCTGCGATTCTGGAAGTACAGGCAGGTGACTGCAGAGTGACAGTAGAAGGGGAAAGTGTGCAGTCAGCCATGAATTGTCCGCTGGGGGAAGAAAGGATCCGCAGACAGATGGAAAAAACCGGAGGATCCGGCTTTATGTTTGAAAAACTGGATATTTTTATGGGAGATGATATTTTTCTTCCGATGCAGCAGCTGAATCATCTGAGACGACAGGGGCTGGAAGCACTGGAAGAAGAGATGCTTCGTCCGTGGAAACAGCGAAAAGCAAAAGAACGAGATCTCAAAGATATACCGGAGACAGAAAAACAGACAACCAAGGAGTTTCTCACAGCTGCTGTGGAGACAGAAGAACAGCTTGCAGCAGTGGAAAAGACAGATGGAGTTAAGAGAATCTATGCGGACTGTGGAATCTTTCCGGTGTCTGGTTTTGTTCAGAATGTGGAAAGATGGATTCACAGATTGGAAGAAGAGGGGAAAGAACTGTTTCTTACATTGCCGCGAATCGTTCGAGACCGGGAACTTGATGGAAGGAAAGAGACTTTTCAAGAACTGGTTCAGAAAGGTCTTGGAGGCTTTCTGGTGCGGAATATGGAAAGCTATGGAATCCTGGATGCGATGGGACTTACCTACCGGATCGTTCTGGATGCGAATATTTATACAATGAACAACCGGGCAGAAGCGTTCTGGATGAAAAAAGGAATTCTCGGAGATACGGTTCCGCTGGAACTGAATGCAAAAGAACTGGTACACAGAAACAATAAAAACAGTGAACTGACCGTATACGGTTATACACCGATGATGGTTTCCGTGCAGTGTGTACAAAAAACGATGGATCACTGTAATCATGCCTGTGTACAATATGTTTTGAAAGACAGATATCAGAAAGAATTCCGCGGTGTATGCAGCTGTGAGTTCTGTTATAATACAATCTACAATACGTTGCCAACTTCGTTGCTGAAAGAAAAGGAAAAAGCAGAAAAACTGGGTGTAAAGGCATATCGTCTTTCATTTACGATAGAAACACAGCAGGAGACAGAAAAGATTGTCCGGGCATTTGTGGACGTATATCTGAGAGGACAGAAGCCGGATGGGCAGATGCAGACAGAAGAGACAACCAAAGGACATTTCCAGCGAGGTGTGGAATAGACAGAAAGTGGAGGAGATGCAGTGGAAAATGTAATCACAGAAGTATCCAAATATCTCATCATTCTTCTGATGATGATCTATACATTTTCCTGTTTTACCGTATTTCGGAAACGGGATAGTGAAGATCAGAAAAATGTGCTGCGCAGACAGATCGTATTGATGCTGTTTATGAACCTGGTAGCATATACAGTGTTGTTTTTGCAGGACAACGATATGAAGATGCTGATGATGTACGGAGCAGTGTTTTTGTTTATTGTCGTGGTACAGATTCTGTATCGGGTGATTTACAGAAAAGGAAATATGCTGATTGTCAATAATATGTGTATGCTTTTGAGTATCGGGTTTCTGATCTTAAGCAGACTGAGTTTTGGTAAGGCAGTCAAGCAGTTTGAAATCGTGGTTATCGGTATGGTACTTTCGTTTATTGTACCGGTAATCGTAAGAAAGGTAAAAATCTTAAAGGATCTGACCTGGCTGTATGGAATCGTGGGACTTGCTCTTTTGATGGTGGTACTTGCCATGGCGGCGATCTCCGGAGGAGCCAAGCTATCCATTGAGATTGGCGGTGTTACCTTCCAGTTTTCGGAACTGGTAAAGATCACCTTTGTATTTTTCGTGGCAGGTATGTTGAGAGAAGATACCGGATTTAAGAGGGTTGTGATCACAACTGTGGTGGCAGCGGCTCACGTGCTGATTCTGGTTGTGTCAAAAGACCTGGGAAGTGCGGTCGTTTTCTTTGTGGCATATATTGTCATGTTGTATGTGGCAACAAAGAAAGCACGGTATGCGCTGGCAGGTCTTGCCGGCGGCACTCTGGCTGCGGTTGTGGCGTATTTTCTGTTTAATCATGTACGGCAGCGTGTGATTGTATGGCAGGATCCCATTGCAGTATATGATAAGTCGGAGGGGGATATCAGGTTGCACAGGGACTGTTCGGCATCAGTGCCGGCGGATGGTTCGGTATGGGACTTGGAAAAGGAATGCCGAATATCATCCCTGTAGTGGACAAGGATTTTATATTTGCAGCGATCTGTGAGGAACTGGGAGCGATCTTTGCAATCTGCATGCTTCTGGTCTGCATGAGCTGCTATCTGATGATTGTCAATGTTTCCATGCAGATGAGCAAACCATTTTATAAGCTGATCGCGATGGGACTGGGTGCAGAGTATGCGTTTCAGGTATTTCTGACAGTCGGCGGAACCAGCAAATTTATTCCTATGACAGGAATTACCCTTCCACTGGTAAGCTATGGCGGAAGCTCGGTAATCTGTACGATTCTGATGTTTGCCATCATCCAGGGACTGTATATTCTCAGAGAAGACGAAGGTGAAGAACTTGAAAGAAAGAGAAAAGAAAAACGTAAAAAATCAAAGAAACCACCAAAACAGAACCCGCCTGGAGGAAATGGACTATCAGGAGGAACTGGATATCGAGAGAAAACCCTCGAAGAAAAAATCCAGGAACAAACAGAAAAAAGCCTCAACTGGTAAGGAATATACGATCATTGCCTATTGCTTTGTGGGGATTTTTCTAGCACTGATTGGCTATCTGGTTTATTTTAACGTGGAACTGAGAGATGAATATGCGAACAGCCCATATAACAGCAAACGGCAGGGAACGTACCAGGAGCGGGTAACAAAAGGAAAGATTCTGGCTTCCGACGGAGATATTCTGGCAAGTACAGAAACAGATGCGAATGGAAATGAATTTCGGATGTATCCGTATGAAAATGTATTTGCTCATGTTGTGGGATACTCGGATAAGGGTACCAGTGGTCTGGAACAGGTGATGAACTCCCAGTTACTGACCTCTCATGCCAATGTAGCAGAACAGGTGCAGAAAGAATTTCAGAATCAGAAAAATGTCGGGGACAATGTCTGTACAACGCTGAATACAAAATTACAACAGACAGCATATGATGCGCTGGGTGATCGGAAAGGTGCAGTTGTGGTAATGGAGCCGGATACCGGTAAGATTCTTGCCATGGTAAGCAAACCGGACTTTAATCCGAACACGATCTCAGATGACTGGGATCAGATCAATGCGGATGCAAACAGTTCGATTCTCGTAAACAGAGCAACACAGGGGCAGTATCCACCGGGGTCAACCTTTAAAATTATCACGGCACTGGCATACTGGAGACAGAACAATACATTTGATAATTTTTCCTTTGACTGTGTCGGTGAAGTGGAGAATGGTGGGTATACGATCCACTGCTATCATAACAGCGTACATGGGCATGAAGATTTTGCAAGTGCGTTTGCACATTCCTGTAACTCGGCATTTGCACAGATTGGCGTGGATCTGAATCGGAGTGAGTATGTAGAGACAGTAAAAGGGCTGTTATTTAATACACAGCTTCCGATCGATCTTCCATATCGCAAGTGTAACTTTGATCTGGAGGCAAACAGTGCAGATGCGCTGACGATGCAGACTGCGATCGGACAGGGGGATACCCTGGTATCTCCGATGTATATGGCGATGCTGACAAGCGCGGTGGCAAATGGCGGCAATCTGATGACACCATATCTGGTAGAAAAGATTGAAAGCTATACCGGAACAACAGTAAAATCCTATACACCAAAGATTTATAAAAAACTGATGACCACACAGGAAGCTTCAAAACTGACAGAACTGATGACTGGTGTTGTGGAGAGCGGAACCGGATCGGCACTTTCCGGAAGAGGTTATACGGCTGCAGGAAAGACAGGAACAGCAGAACACGGAGATGCCAGCAGCACCACACCGCACGCATGGTTTGTTGGATTTTCCAATGTGGAAGACCCGGATATTGTAGTCAGTGTTATCGCTGAGGAATCCGGTTCCGGAAGCGAAGTGGCAGTGCCGATCGCACAGAAAATCTTTGATGCGTATTACAATAACTAAAAGGTTGCAGAGTTTTCAGAAAAGAGGTATACTTTAGGCAGTGAGAATGTTGCTGAAGCTGGAAAACAGCAGCAAAAAGATACACAACGCATTACAGGAGGATTTGCAAATGGTCGAGGCAACGAGCTGTGGCGGAGTGGTAATATATCGGGGAAAAATCCTGACTTTATACAAAAGCTATAAAAACAGGTATGAAGGATGGGTTCTGCCAAAGGGAACTGTGGAAGAAGGAGAGGAATATCATGAGACGGCTCTCCGTGAGGTAAAAGAAGAAGCAGGAGTACAGGCTTCCATTATCAAATATGTGGGAAAAAGTCAGTACAGCTTCAATATTCAGAATGATGTGGTGGAAAAAGATGTACACTGGTTTTTGATGTCAGCGAACAGCTATCACAGCAGACCACAACGGGAAGAGTATTTTGTGGATTCCGGATATTACAAATTTCACGAGGCTTACCATCTGCTGAAATTTTCCAATGAACGTCAGATTCTGGAGATGGCGTACAACGAGTATTTGGATTTGCGAAAATCTAATCTCTGGGGAAACCGCAAGTATTTTTAAAATAAATGTAACTGTTCAGTACCTTCACAGTTACGTGCAAAAATGCATTTAAAATCACCTTCGTTGATGGCATTTTTGCTTGTATGTCTCGGGATTTTGGCATATTCATGCCAAAACACCTCGCGGTACTGTGGCTACTGAATAGTTACAAATAAATACATGTTGAAAAATGGGGAGGGATAAAAGATCTCTCCCTTTTCCGCATAAGAAAGGGGTGTTTTTGAAAACAGGATGCTGAACTGGTCGAAGAACTTATACTATGGAGAGCAGGCAAAGAAAAAAGCAACCAGGATCCGCTGGCGTGTGGAACATCGAAGACCCCAGTATGAGGTGTACCTGATCACTCTGGCACAGAATCCGGAGAATCAGCTGGAAATTATAGGAGCCAACCAAATGTTGCAGAAAACCGTGTATCGAAGATGTCCGGAGATTATCGGAATTGCATGCGGCTATGGAGAAGCACTGGAACTGGTCCGGCAGCTTGCCGAGGCTACATATAAAAATGCAGAAAAACGGAGACATCCGCCGTTATCTCGGCAGACAACAGGAGGATGAATCATGTATGTAATACTGACAATTTTAAAAATTCTGGGAATCATCCTGCTGGTGTTGCTGGGATTGTTATTGGTTATTGTGTTTTCGGTGCTGTTTGTTCCGGTAAGATACCGTCTGGAGGGAGAAAAATCATCTCCGGGATGGAGCGAAGCAAATGGAAAAGTGAAGGTTTCATGGTTACTGCATCTGATTCATCTGCGAATACAGTACCAGGAGAAAGAACTGGACTGGGAGTGCTATCTTTTTGGTGTACCACTGAAAAAAGCCGGAGCGTCTGTCAGAGAGTGGAAAAAGAAGAGAAGAAAGAAAAAGGTACAGGAGCAGAAAGAACGGAGAAAAAAAGCAGTACAGCAGAAGAATGAACCGGAAAAAAGAACAGCTGCGAAGAAAAAAGGGCAGAAAAAACCGTTACAGATAGAAGAAAAGACACGAACGGCTGCGAAAGAGCAAAAATCGACAGAAAAGCAGACGAAACCAGAGAAATTGAAGACGGCTGAGTCGGAGGCGAAAGAGACAGAACTAAAGACATCAGAACGAAAACAGCCGGAAAAAGAAAAAGTCTCCGACAAACTGTCACGATTCTGGAACAGATGTAAAAAAATCGTCGGTTCGATTTTGAAATTTCCGGGAAAACTAAAGAAAAAGCTTACAAATATCAGGTTAACATTCCGGGGATTCTGTGATAAAATTAAGCGATGGCGGACGTTGTGGAACGAAGATAGTACCCAGGCTGCACTCCGTTTTCTGACAGAAAAAGGAAGAAAACTGATCCGCCATGTTCTGCCACGAAAAATCAAGGGATCCATTACCTTTGGATGCGAAGATCCGGCACTGACCGGACAGATATTGGGTGCAGTGGCGATCGCTTATCCACTATACGGAAAGGGCGTGGCAGTGTATCCTAGATTTGAGGAAAAGATTCTGGAGGGTCAGCTTCAGATGAAAGGACGGATCGTGGCAGCCTGTCTGCTGTGGCAGGCATGGAAGATCTATCGAAACCCGGATGTACGAAAGACTTTGAAAAAGATCAGATAAAAGGAGGTTTTTGCTATGGCAGAAAACAGTTTTCAGAATACAGTAGAAGCACTTTTTAAAGGAATGGACAGCTTTATCACCACTAAAACCGTTGTCGGTGATGCGATTACCGTAGGAGATACTATTATCTTACCTCTGGTAGATGTATCTTTCGGCGTGGGAGCCGGAGCATTTGCAGAAGGCAATAAAAACAACGGAGCAGGTGGTATGGGTGGAAAAATTTCCCCGTCAGCTGTTCTGGTGATCAATAAAAATGGAACGAAGTTGGTAAATGTAAAGAATCAGGATGCAATCACCAAGATCCTCGACATGGTTCCGGATCTGGCAGATAAATTTACAGGAAAAGACAAGGACGATGCGAATACCGCCGACGATATCGAGCATATACTGAATCAAGAGGAGAAAAAGCAGGGTGAGTAATCACGAGAGTCCTGGGGTTTGTACTTTTTTGGATCGGTGTGGGTATGCTGATCCAGCTGCTGATTCCCACCTGTGTGTGGACGGTATTGATTGCAGCAGCCCTGATGATCATCGGATATAATTTATTTTGCAGTTGTTAAGAGGGTGTCCCGCTGCGCAAGATGGCGGGGCACTTTTTATGCCAAAGAACAGGAGAATAACATTTATGAGTATATTAAACGTAGAACACCTGTCCCACGGATTCGGTGACAGAGCCATTTTTCAGGATGTATCCTTTCGGTTATTAAAGGGGGAACACATCGGACTGGTAGGGGCCAATGGAGAAGGAAAATCCACATTTTTTAAGATCGTCACTGACCGGATGATGCCGGACGAAGGGAAGATCGAGTGGGCGAAAAATGTGCGTGTGGGTTATCTGGATCAGCACGCGGAACTGAAAAAGGGAATGACCATCAGGGAGGTGCTGTCTTCTGCATTTTCCTGGCTGTACGAAATGGAAGAAAAGATGAATACCATCTGTGATCAGATGGGAGAGGCTTCCCCGGAAGAGATGGAACAGATGATGGAAGAGCTGGGAACGATTCAGGATCTTCTGACAATGCATGATTTTTACATTATCGATGCAAAAGTAGAAGAAGTGGCCCGGGCGCTGGGACTTCTGGAACTGGGGTTGGAAAGTGATGTAACGGAACTGTCCGGCGGACAGCGTACCAAGATCCTTCTCGGAAAATTGTTGCTGGAAAAACCGGATATCCTGCTTTTGGACGAGCCGACAAACTATCTGGATGTGCAGCATATCGAATGGTTGAAACGATATCTGAATGAGTATGAGAATGCATTTATCCTGATTTCCCATGATATTCCATTTTTAAACAGTGTGGTTAATATCATATATCATATGGAAAGCCAGAAGCTGGATCGTTATGTGGGAGATTATCATCACTTTGAAGAAGTATATGCTGTGAAAAAGGCTCAGCTGGAGGCAGCTTATAAGAGACAGCAGCAGGAAATCAGTGAACTGAAAGACTTTGTGGCAAGAAATAAAGCCAGAGTTTCCACACGAAACATGGCGATGTCCCGTCAGAAAAAGCTGGATAAGATGGAAAAGATCGAACTGATGCAGGAACGTCCGAAACCACAGTTTCTGTTTAAAGAAGCAAGAACTGCCGGAAAACAGCTGTTTTGTACGAAAGACCTGGTGATCGGATACGACGAACCGTTATCTTCTCCACTGAATCTGGAGATGGAGCGGGGAGAAAAGGTAGTACTGACCGGAGCTAACGGTATCGGTAAGACGACCCTGTTAAAAAGCATTCTGGGAATGATCAAACCGTTGGATGGGTTTGCCCAGCTGGGAGATTACCTGTATATTGGCTATTTTGAGCAGGAATCTTCCCAGGACAACACGAAAACCTGTATCGAAGAGATCTGGGAAGAATTCCCTTCTTACACCCAGTACGAAGTTCGTTCAGCCCTGGCAAAATGTGGCCTGACCACCAAACATATCGAGAGCCAGGTACGTGTCTTAAGTGGAGGAGAACAGGCGAAAGTGCGGTTGTGTAAACTTATTAACCGGGAGACGAACCTGTTGGTTCTCGACGAGCCGACCAATCATCTGGATGCGGACGCAAAGGCAGAATTAAAACGTGCGCTGAAAGACTACAAAGGAAGTATCCTGATGGTCTGCCACGAACCGGAATTCTATGAAGGACTGGCTACCGGTGTATGGGACTGTTCTGCATGGTCCACAAAACGGGGATAAGACATTATACAAACTGAATACATAATAAAAATCTCTCTGAAAAATTGGTCGACAGGATCAAGAGACAACAGGGAATACAGTAAAAAAGAAGCGGTATGCAATGGTAGGAGTTTGCATATCGCTTCTTTTCAGCCATGCGCTAGCAGACTTCGGTGACGTGACGGATCAGCATATCCTGTATTGCAGGGTATTCACCGAGTCCTTTCATACGACATTCCACATCGTATCCTGCTGCCCGGAACTGATTTTTCCAGGAATCCTCGTCATCGCCGGACATATCGTTTCGTGCATGATCGCCCGCTACGATCATGAAAGGTGCGAGGATCACTTTTTTTGCTTCCTGTTCTTTTACCATACGGGTTACATTTTCCAGTGTCGGATAGCCTTCTACGGTAGCCAGATGAATATTGGAAAATCCAAGATCTTTAAAACGGTAATCAAGTGCTGCGTAGACATCATTGGCATAGTGGCTGGTTCCATGTCCCATAAGGATCAGTGCACAGTCTGCCGGGAGATTGGAGAACTCCTGGCAGATGGCATTGACGATCTCCACATGATCCTGCTGCGTGGTAAGAAGCGGATCACCAAAAGTGATGCGTTCAAAACGATTTTTGAACGCAAGAGCATCTTCTTTCATCAGATCATTTTCAATACCATTGATCACATGGGTAGGCTGTACGATCACTTCTGCGATGCCGTCTGTGATCATCTGTTCCATGGCTTCGGTTACGTTGTTGATCCGGATATTGTCCCGTTCCAGAAGTTTTGCCATGATCATTTTACTGGTCCAGGCACGGTAAATCTTATAATCAGAGAAATGTTCTCCGATGCGCTGTTCAATCACATCGATGGTCTTTTTGCAGGTATCCGGAAAACTGGTACCGAAACTGACCACCAGAATCGCTTTTCTTGTTTTAGACATAAGGTTTTGTTCCTTTCATCAATAGTGATAATTCCTCTCTATGTAGTGTACCTTTATTAATCACTTTTTGTCAATTGTCTGTAGAAAAAACCGTGTAACTATTTTCTAAAAGCGAAAGATGTGGTATGATAACTCGTAATGCATTTTGCCCTGTAACTGTGAGAAAACTGAACAGTTGCGATAAAATGCTGTCAGGGAGGAACAAAAAATGAGTATATCGATGATCGGAATCGATTATAATAAAGCGAATGTAGATATCCGTGCCATGTTTTCATTTACAAAGAAAAATGCGACAGCGGCCATGGAACGCCTGAAGAAAATACCGGGGATCCAGGGATGCGTGATCCTGTCCACCTGCAACCGTATGGAACTGTGGGCGAGTACGAAGGCTGACTGGAACGGAACACTGTTAGAAGAACTCTGTAAGATTAAAGAAGTGGATCCAACCCAGTACGGGGAATATTTTGTGGAGCGAAACGAGGAAGAAGCCGTGGACCATCTGTTTCATCTGACCAGCGGGTTAAAATCCATGATTCTGGCGGAAGATCAGATCATCACACAGGTCAAGGATGCGCTGACGCTGGCGAGAGAGGCCTTTGTGACGGATAATGTACTGGAAGTGCTGTTTCGAAAAGCGGTGACGGCCGGAAAGAAAGTAAAGACAAATGTTATTTTCTCCAGAGCGAATCAAACCGCGATGGATCAGGCGATTGAGATGCTAAAAGAACGGAAATTCCCGCTTCCGGATGCCAGATGTATGGTTATCGGAAACGGAGAGATGGGAAAACTGGCGGCGCAGTCTCTGAAACGAACCGGTGCGGATGTGACGGTTACCGTCCGGCAGTACCGAAGCGGTGTGGTGACGATCCCAATGGGATGTTCCAGAATCAATTATGGAGAACGTCTCAATTTTCTTCCGGGCTGTGATCTGGTGGTCAGTGCCACAGCAAGCCCGAATTATACATTGACAAAAGAACAGGTAGAACAGCTGTCACTGAAAAAACAGATTGTTTTTATTGATCTTGCCGTTCCACGGGACATGGAACCGGGACTCAGTGAGATCGAAGGCGTGGAACTGTATACCATCGATGATTTCAAACTGAGCGGACCGAATGCGGCAACGATACAGTCGATGGAACAGGCAGAAGCCATCATTCAGGAAGAAATCGATGATTTTTATGTCTGGTATCAGGGACGGGCGCTGATTCCGCGGATTCAGGAGATCAAAGAGGACGTGGTGACGGATCTGAATCTCCGGTTACATAAGATTCTTGGCAAACTTCCGCTGAGCGAACAGGAGCGGAAAGACCTGGAAGCATCTATCGATACGGCAGCGGGAAAAGTAGTGACGAAGATGATCTTCGGGCTGAGGGATACCCTGGAGACGGATGCGTTTATAGATTGTGTGGAAGGACTGGAAAAAGTATATGAAGAATAGCGCTTTTTTTCCTTTATTTGTGGATATCAGTGAGAAAAAGATCGTGGTGATCGGCGGGGGAGCTATTGCCACAAGACGGGTAAAGACCTTGCTTTCGTTTGAACCACAGATCGTCGTGGTAGCACCGGAAGTGACCGGAGAGCTGGAAGAGTTGGAAAAAGAAGAAAAAATTACGATTTTCCACAGAAAATATCAGAGAGAAGATATTTATGATGCCTGGATGGTGCTGGCTGCCACCAATGATCCCGAATTAAATAATGGAATCTACAGTGTGGCAAAGTGTCTGGGTGCTCTTGTGAATGTGGCAAGCAATCAGGGAAAATGTGATTTTCATTTTCCGGGAGTGATCCGGAAAGATCCCTATGTGATCGGCATCAATGGATCGGGTAAAGACCATAAAGGAACTGCCGAACTTCGAAAACAGATCGAGGCTATGGTAAACAATGCCATCTGCATCGGAAGCCGGGAGAGCCGTCTGGCGGTGATCCAGAGTGAGATGGTGATGGAATATCTGAAAAAAGAATGTCCGCAAAAAGAGATCCGTCTGCTTACGATGAAAACAACCGGCGATAAGATTCTGGACCGGACGCTGGATAAAGTAGGCGGAAAAGGACTGTTTGTAAAAGAACTGGATAAAGCACTGCTGGAGAGAAGAAGTGATTTGTCTGTACACAGTCTGAAAGATATGCCCATGGAAGTTCCGGAAGAACTGCCGATCGTGGCATTTTCAAAAAGGGAAGATCCGAGAGACGTGCTGGTGCTTCCGGAAGGTGCAGACAACCTGGATCTGTCGAAACCTATCGGATGTTCCAGTCAGAGGCGAATCCTGCAGCTGCAGCAGATGTACCCGGAAGCGACCTTTAAAAGTATCCGTGGAAATGTGCTGACCAGATTGAACAAACTGGATGGTGGAGAGTACAGCGGACTGATCCTGGCAGCAGCAGGATTAAAACGACTGGGACTGGAGAAACGAATTTCCAGATATTATGAGCCAGATGAAGTGATTCCCGCAGCAGGACAGGGTATTCTTGCAGTACAGGGACGACAGGGAGAAGATTATTCATATATGGAGCGTTTTGCAGACAGAGAGGGAACGATTGCAGCACTTTGTGAGCGTGCCTTTGTCCGATATCTGGATGGCGGATGTTCCTCTCCGGTGGCGGCCCATGCGGTAATCGAGGTGATGAGATTTTCCTGCGCGGTCTGTATTATCAGGAAAGTACCGGAAAACATAAGATCGGAACGATGCGAGGCTCTGTGAAAGATCCGGAGACCCTGGGTGTGAATCTGGCAAAAAAACTGGTCTGGGAGGTTGGAAAAAATGAGTAGACAGGGAAAAGTCTGGCTGGTAGGTGCAGGTCCGGGTGATGTGGGACTTTTTACCATCAAAGGAAAAGACATCCTTGCAAAAGCGGAAGTTGTGGTATATGACAGTCTGGTAGGTGACGGTGTGCTGACAATGGTACCGGAGGATGCGGAGAAGATCAACGTGGGCAAACGTGCCGGGCATCATACGATGAAGCAGGAAAATATTAATAAAGTTCTTCTGGAAAAAGCACAGGAAGGAAAAAGGGTGGTACGGCTGAAGGGTGGCGATCCGTTTCTCTTCGGACGTGGTGGAGAAGAACTGGAACTTCTGTGCGAACATAAAATTCCATATGAGGTTGTACCTGGTGTAACTTCCTGTATCGCGGTTCCGGCTTATAACGGAATTCCGGTCACACACAGGGATTTCTGTTCCTCTGTTCATGTGATCACCGGTCACAAACGGGCAGGAGAAAGTTATAACATTGATTTTGAAGCCCTGGTCAGAACAAAAGGAACGCTGGTATTCCTGATGGGAATCACGGCGATGGAAGATATCTGTAAAGGGCTTCTTGAAGCCGGTATGGATCCGGAGACACCTGCGGCTGTTTTACAACAGGGAACTACCGCGGGGCAGAAAAGAGTAGTGGCTACGGTGAATACATTAAAACAGGCCTCCGATGCGGCGAAAATCCAGACACCGGCAATTATTGTGGTCGGACAGGTCTGTCAGGTGGCAGATACTTTTGGCTGGTATGAAAAACTGCCGCTTGCCGGTTATAAAGTTCTGGTAACCCGTCCGAAAGAACTGGTTTCCGGCATGGCAAAGAAACTGCGGGAACAGGGAGCCGAGGTGCTGGAACTTCCGGCGATCGGTGTGAAACCGGTGGAAGACAGAACAAATCTTTCCCGGGTATTTGAAAAACTTGACACCTATCAGTGGATTGCATTTACCAGTCCGAGCGGTGTAAGAATCTTCTTTGAACTGCTGATGGAAGCCGGAAAAGATATCCGCGCACTGGGACAGATAAAAATTGCCGCCATCGGAAGAGGAACAGAAAAAGCATTAAAGAAACATAATCTGTATCCTGATCTGATGCCGGAAGTTTTTGATGGGGCATCTCTTGGAGTAAAAATGGCGAAAGTGTGTGAGCGGGAGCAAAGATTTTACTGGCAAGAGCGGCAATCGGCAATAAAGAAGTGATCGAAGAACTGGAAAAAAGAGAAGACCTTATAGTAGATGATGTGGCAATTTATGATACATTCTATGAGAATCAGGATCTGATCGATGAAAAAGGACAGTTTGAGAGAGGGAAGATCGACTGTGCCGTATTTACCAGTGCATCAACGGTAAAAGGCTTTGTAGCTGCCACAGAGGGACTGGATTATACGAAAGTTCTTGCAGCCTGTATCGGAAAACAGACGCAGGAGGAAGCGTTACGATACGGAATGAAAACTGCAGTCGCAAAAGAAGCATCTATTGACAGTCTGGTGGAACTGGTAATAAAATTGAAAGGGCAGATATCCGGAAGTTACTGATGTAATGAGGAGAATATCTGCAGGGAATTCACTCTGTAGCGAAAGCAGGAAAACAGCGGACGGCAGAGAGAAAGAAACCAAGCTAAGATAGAAAGTGACAGAAGAAAAGAGGAAGAACATTCATGGATATGATAAAGAGACCGAGAAGACTCCGCGGAGGAGAGACAATCAGAAAGATGGTACGGGAGACCCGGATGGACAAGTCTTCCCTGATTTATCCGATGTTTGTACAGGAAGGCACCGGAAGAGAAGATGAGATTCCGTCCATGCCGGGACAGTTCCGCTACACGCTGGATCGTCTGCCATATGAACTGGAACGCCTGGCGAAAGCAGGTGTGGGAAGTGTGATGCTTTTTGGTATCCCGGATCACAAAGATGAGATTGCCAGTCAGGCGTATGCCCAGGATGGCATCGTACAGCGGGCGCTGCAGGTGGGAAAAGAAAAATTCCCGGAGCTGTATTATATTACCGATGTGTGTTTGTGTGAATATACCAGTCATGGGCACTGTGGCATGCTTTGCGGGCATGAAGTGGAAAACGACAGCACTCTGGATCTGCTGGCCAAGACAGCCCTTTCCCATGTACAGGCAGGTGCGGACATGGTGGCACCTTCCGATATGATGGATGGCCGTGTTCTGGCGATTCGCAGGATGTTAGATAAAAACGGTCACAAAGAGATTCCAATTATGTCCTATGCAGTAAAATACGCATCTGCGTTCTACGGACCGTTCCGTGAAGCGGCAGATTCTGCTCCGGCATTCGGAGACAGAAAAAGTTACCAGATGGATCCGCACAACAGCCGGGAAGGTGTGAAAGAAGCCCTTCTTGATGTGGATGAAGGAGCCGATATCATCATGGTAAAGCCGGCACTTTCCTATCTGGATATGATCACAAAAGTAAAAGAAGTGACCAACGTTCCGGTAGCAGCCTACAGTGTCAGCGGAGAATACGCGATGGTGAAAGCAGCGGCACAGAAAGGCTGGATCGATGAAGAGAGAATCATGTGCGAGATGGCAGTGAGTACCTATCGTGCCGGCGCACAGGTTTATCTGACGTATTATGCAAAAGAACTGGCAAAATGTATGGACGAAGGGAGAATCGGATAATGAGCAGATCAGATGAATTATTTGAAAGAGCAGTGAAAGTTATCCCGGGAGGTGTCAACAGCCCGGTACGTGCCTATGGTTCTGTAGGGATGACTCCAAGATTTATCGAGGGCGCATCAGGCCCATATGTAGTGGATGCAGACAGCAAAAAATATATTGATTATATCAGCTCCTGGGGACCGATGATTCTCGGACACAACAATCAGGAAGTTCTGAACGCCGTGATCCGGAAAGCAGAGAGCGGTCTGAGTTTCGGTGCGGCTACCGAGATCGAGGTGGAGATGGCGGAATTTATCTGTGAAAATATTCCGTCCATCGAGATGATACGAATGGTCAATTCCGGAACAGAAGCCGTGATGAGTGCGATCCGTGCCGCAAGAGGCTATACAGGAAGAAATAAAATCGTCAAATTCGCCGGATGCTATCACGGACATTCCGATGCTCTGTTAGTAAAAGCAGGATCCGGTGTGATGACGGCAGGAATCCCGGACAGTGCCGGCGTACCGGCGGGAGCAACCCAGGATACCCTGACGGCTGTATACAACAACCTCGAAAGCGTTAAGATGCTGTTTGAAGAAAACGAAGGACAGATCGCAGCCGTGATCGTGGAACCGGTCGCAGCTAATATGGGTGTGGTACTTCCAAAGGAAGGCTTCTTAAAAGGTCTTCGTGAACTCTGTACGAATCATGGTGCAGTTCTGATCTTTGATGAGGTAATTACAGGTTTCCGTCTGGCATTCGGTGGTGCGCAGGAGCGGTTCGGAATCGAGGCGGATCTGGTAACTTACGGAAAAATCATCGGTGCCGGTATGCCGGTAGGTGCTTTTGGCGGAAAACGGGAGATCATGGAAGTGATCGCACCGGTAGGCCATGTATATCAGGCAGGAACTCTGAGCGGTAATCCGGTAGCTATGGCCGCAGGTCTGACACAGCTGAAAATCCTGAAAAATCATCCGGAAATCTATACTCATATGAGCCAGATGGGAGAAAAGCTGTATGAAGGTATGAAAGAACTGGTGAAAAAATACGGAAAACCATGGAAAGTCAACCATATCGGATCTCTGGGATGTATCTATTTCACCGATCAGGATGTGGAAAATTATGAAGACGCAAAAACTTCTGACACAGAGGAGTTTGCACGTTACTTCCACTATATGCTGGAACATGGTATCCATCTGGGACCGTCCCAGTTCGAGGCAATGTTCTTATCCAATGCCCATACCGAAGAGACAACCAAAGAGACACTGGGAATCTTTGAGGGATTCCTGAAACAGGAGTAAGTAGAGGAAACCGTTCAGAGCCTGCAACTGCGAAGGCATGAAACGGTTCATCAAAGAGGATATCAAATAAATGAAAAGTGAATGGATGATAACCCTGCTCACGGCAGGGGGCATCCTGATCCTGTGCGCTGCCATGATCATCTGGGATAAGATCCGGCAGCGCAAATGGTTTCTGCGGCATCTGAAACAGCGGTGGGGAACCGTACCGGATCGGGAATATACCCAGGAGGAACTGGAAAGCATCTCCCATTATGCGAAACGGAATGAGGGAGAGCAGTTTATGATCGATGATATCACCTGGAACGATCTGCAGATGGATGAAATTTTTATACGTATCAACAATACACTTTCTTCCTGCGGCGAAGATGTACTTTACCAGATATTGCGCCAGCCGCAGATGGATCGAAACGTGTTGGATGAAAGAGAACGGCTGATTGCATATTTTCAGACCTATGAAGAAGAACGGATTCAGGTGCTGACACGGGTAAATGAGGTCAAAAAGATCTGGAAAATGTCTATTGCGGATTATATCGATGCATTGAAAGACGTGGATCGCAGAGGAAGAGGAAAATACCCTCTGCTTGCAGGACTTTCGGCAGCGGCAATTGTCGCTACGCTGATCCGCCCGATCCCGTGTATGTTTCTGTTGCTTCTGATGCTCTGCGTCAGTGCGGTGGTTCATACACGGGATTCCAAAAGGATTGAACCGTATCTGAACTGCTTTGTCTGTATCCTTCGTCTTCTGCGGGCAGCGGATCAGTTTGAAAAACTGGACAATCCGGTGATTCAGACCTATCTTGACCGGATCCGAACAGGCAGAAAGAAAATGAAAAGTTTCCGCCGGGGTGCTTTTCTGGTGGCTTCGACGAATTCTGTACAGGACGGTCTGGAAGCAATCATTGTCTCCTATCTTCGCATTATCTTTCAGGTGGATTTTATCAAGTTTTATTCGATGCTGAAACATGTAGAAGGGAATGAATCTACCATCGAAGATATGTATCAGGCGATGGGAGAGTTAGATGCTTTGATTGCGGTTGCTTCGTTCCGGGAGAGTCTGCCTTATTACAGCCAACCTGAATTCGCGGAAGTGAATGACCGGGAGGGTGCATCTTTGAAAGTGGAGAAACTGTATCATCCGCTGATCGGCGATCCGGTTGCAAACAGCATACAGATGCAGAAGGGAGTGCTGATCACCGGATCCAATGCTTCCGGAAAATCTACATTTTTAAAAACCATTGCGATCAATACCATTCTGGCTCAGACCGTACACACCTGTATTGCAAAGGATTACTGTGGAAGTTTTATGAAGGTTCTTACTTCTATGGCATTGCGGGACAATCTGGCAGGTGGCGAGAGCTACTATATGGTAGAGATCCGTTCTCTGAAACGAATTCTGGAAGAGTGTGAGAAACCAGAACCGGTGCTTTGTATCGTGGATGAGGTTCTTCGCGGAACCAACACCATCGAGCGAATCGCCGCATCCTCACAGATCCTGCATTCTCTGGCAAAACCGAAAGTTCTTGCCATGGCGGCAACGCACGATATCGAACTGTCCTATGTCCTGGAAAAAGAGTATGATAACTATCACTTTGAGGAAGAGATTCAGGAAAATGATGTGGTATTTGACTATAAACTCCGCACCGGCAGAGCCATGACGAGAAATGCGATCCGCCTGCTTGCTATGATCGGTTATGATCCGAAGATTATCGAGGCGGCACAGGAGAGCGCGAAACACTTTGAAGAAACCGGTGTGTGGAAATAAAAGGAGAACTGTTATGTTAGTGAAAATCTATACCGACGGCGCAGCCAGAGGTAACCCGGACGGACCGGGAGGATATGGCTGTGTCCTGCATTATACTGATCGAAATGGAAATCTTCACGAGAAAGAACTTTCCGCAGGATATAAAAAGACGACAAATAACCGGATGGAGCTGATGGCAGCGATCGTGGGTCTGGAAGCCCTGAACCGTCCCTGCCAGATTCAGTTATATTCCGATTCCAAGTATCTGGTAGATGCCTTCAACCAGCATTGGATCGATGGCTGGATCAAAAAAGGATGGAAGCGTGGAAAGAATGAGCCGGTAAAAAATGTGGATCTGTGGAAACGTCTGTTACAGGCGAAAGAACCACACCAGGTGGAATTTATCTGGGTGAAAGGTCATGACGGCCATGAGATGAACGAGCGGTGCGATTATCTGGCAACCTCTGCGGCGGATGGAGACAATCTGTTGGTGGACCCGGGGATTGCATAAAGAAAAAGAACATGTATTTTAATTATATTAATAGTTAAAATACATGTTCTTTTTGTATATAAAAGCCTTTTTCAGACATGCTCTAGCAGTATCAACCGGGAAGATCTCCACGGATCCGGCAGCGGTAATCGCTTGGTGTGATTCCATGATACGGTGAAAGATTTTCGTATAATAGCTGGCACCGGAGAACCCAACCTGTAAAGCGATCTCTGTGATGGTATACGAGGTATTGACAAGCAAAGGAATACTCTGTTCGATACGGTAAGTCATCAGATAATTCATCGGTGTCTGGTGGAGAAGACGTTTGCAGAGTCTTTCACACTCCCCGGGACTTACAGAGACTGCATCTGCAAGATCCTTCAAAGATATTTTACCGGTATAATGAGAGTGAATATAAGTAAGAAACGTATCCAGTGTTTTTCTGTCTCTGGATATTTTTTTGGCGGGAGCGATCGTAAAACCAGGTCGCTGACTCATTTTCCAGAGAAGTCCCCAGGTGGTGGAAAGATGGGAGAGAATCTGCAATTCCCAGGTTTCCGGTTGTTCCTGATGAAGAATTCCACACTTGTAAAGAATATCCAGAAGTATCTGCTGTTCAGGATCTTCCGGACGTATATAAAGTGCAGGAGTTGCCGGATTACCGAGCAGAGGTTTTACGTATTTTCGGAAAAGAATATTGGACTCGGTACCGTAGATAAAAGCTGGGTGAAAGATAATGGTATGAGATACTGCTGTTTCACTTCCCACAGGATGACAATCGTGCAGCTGTTTGGCATTGATCCAGAGCACCTCTCCGGGGTGGAGCACATATTCAGTTAATTCAACCTGAATCCGTACAGATCCCTGAAGCTGATAGTGAAATTCCACTTCCGGATGCCAGTGCATGGGAACATACAGGGTATGTTCCCCGCTTTCCGACACTGGAAAATAATCCATGTGGATATCAACCGGAAAATCATGGCTGCCATGAAGCTGATTTTCTTTCAGATTTTTCTGGGTGGAAATGACAGGACAGTTTGTTGACATAAGCGGTACCTCGGATTATGTTGATTTTGTTATAGAAATTGCAGATATTGTGATAGCTGAATTCCTGTGAAATTATTATACTGTCTTTTGTGTTAAAACACAAGAAAGGAAGTTCAGAATGATTTTGTTATAAAAAACAGATGAAAATCTGATTTTCAGGAGAGAGGAAGAGAAGGAGGATCTTTTATTATGGGAACAAAAAAGAATAATCTGGGGGTTCGTATCGCGATGGCGGTAATCGGAATAGCACTGACTGCTGTTTCTGTGGGGCTTCAAAAGATTTCGGGACTTGGAGTGGATCCGTTTAGTGTTATTATTTTCGGTTTTTCCAATGCCTTTCATGCGACATATCAGACCGTATATATTGTGGTGTGTGCCGTTTTGCTGAGTATAGCATTTATTTTTAATAGAAAATTACTTGGAATTGCAACGGTTGTCAATCTGTTTTTCAGCGGATTTGTTACAGACGCCACCAGAAAAGCAGTTGTAAAAGTGGTGGGGGAACATCCCTCAATGGCAGTTCGTGTTATCTTATTGCTGATCGTTGTACTGTTGATTTCTATTTCTTCAGCTTTGTACTATTCTTCAGAACTTGGGGTATCTCCATACGATGCACAGGCACTGACAATTGCAGAGAAAACAAAATTTCCCTTCCGCGCAGTGAGAATCGGTACCGATGTGGTGTGCTGTGCTGTCGGGTTTGCTCTGGGAGGAGACCTGGGACTGGCTACTCTGGTGTATGCTTTTTGCATGGGACCATTTATCCAGTTTTGCAGGGAACATTTAACGGATAAGATGGCAGCAGGAGAACTGTTTCACAAATAAAGAATGAGAATAAGGGAAAATCCGCTGGCATGCCGGCGGATTTTCTGTGAGCACGGAGTATATTTAAAATCATATTTTGAAAAACGGTGTGAGAGCAGACAGCACAGCATCCGGTGTATTTTTTCGTGAGTTTTTCCAACAATCACGGAATAATGATTGACAGTATGCACGCAGAATGATATACTCATTCTGTTAAAAAGATAACGGTAAAAATTACCGAATATCGACCACATAGAAAAGCGTAAGGTGTCGGATGACAGAAGATTTCTGTTAATCCGGTGAAAAGGGAAACAGGTGTGAATCCTGTACGAACTCGTCACCGTGATTCGCGAGGGAAGACAAAAACCACTGGGAAACCGGGAAGGTGTCAAACCGCTTGAACGATCAGCCGGGAGACCTGCCTTTGCGCAGTACGGGAACGAAAGTTCAGGCCACGAGGAATTGGCAGTACGAAAGAAAAACCTGTTTGCTTGTATAAAATGGTTTTTCCGGCACTTATGGTGAAAGAAACATCTATAACCGTTAAACGGTTCTGGTATCCCTAAAACTGATTCTGAAACTATAAGAAGAATTCCAAATGTAGTACCTACTACCTTCGTCTCCGGACGGAGGTTTTTTACGTTTCATGCGGGCAAGACCCCAGACAACCTTCTTCGGAGAGCCGTCCTGTACCACCGTGGTACACAATCTCAAAAGGACAAAGACAGGAGGAACCATGAGATGAAAAAGAAAATTGTAGTGATGATGCTTTCAGCAGCTATGACCATGTCCATGATGACAGGATGTGGAAACACAGCAAAGGATGACAGTGCATCCACAACAACAGAAACAACACAGGATGCAGAAGCCACAGAAGAAGCAGAACCGACAGAAGAAGCAACAGAAGAAGCAACAGACGACAGTGCATCTGACCAGGAGGCAGCAGATAAAGTAGCAGCCTGATCGATCAGATCTATGTGCAGGAAAGAAACGACAACACTGACGAACAGTGTAAAGAAGCCAAAGAAGCCTGGGATGCTCTGACCGACGCACAGAAAGAACTGGTAGAAGGTGAAAATGCAGACCCTGATTACTTCGGAAGAGATACCGGTGACGCATCCAAGGACGATCCGTTAAACGGAGATGACATCGGTGACAACGAACTGCTGGTAGTAAGTTTCGGTACTTCTTTCAATGACAGCCGTACAGCAGATATCGGAGGTATCGAGAAAGCCCTGCAGACCGCATATCCGGACTGGTCCGTAAGACGAGCCTTTACCGCACAGATCATCATCAACCATGTACAGGCCCGTGATGACGAGAAGATCGACAATATGGATCAGGCCCTGCAGCGTGCCGTAGACAATGGTGTAAAGAACCTGGTGGTACAGCCGACTCATCTGATGCATGGCGCTGAGTATGACGAACTGACAGAAGCAGTAGAAAGCTACAAAGATAAATTTGAATCCGTAACCATCGCAGAACCACTGTTAGGAGAAGTTGGGGACAGTGACGATGCAGTCAATGATGACAAAAAAGCAGTAGCAGAAGCCATCACGGCAGAAGCAGTGAAAACAGCCGGATACGACAGTCTGGAAGTTGCGGAAGCAGACGGAACCGCATTTGTATTCATGGGACACGGAACTTCTCACACTGCAAAGATCAGCTACAGCCAGATGCAGAGCCAGATGAATGATCTGGGATATGACAATGTATTTATCGGTACCGTAGAAGGAAAACCGGAAGATACTGCATGTGAAGCAGTGATCGAAAAGATCAAAGAAGCGGGATACAAAAAAGTAGTGCTTCGTCCGCTGATGGTAGTAGCCGGAGACCATGCAAACAACGATATGGCCGGAGATGATGAGGATTCCTGGAAGAGCCAGTTCGAGGCATCAGGAGCATTTGACAAGATTGATACCCAGATCGCAGGACTGGGAGAGATCGCTGCCATCCAGGATCTGTATGTAGCACATACCAAAGCTGCAATGGATGGAAATGATGCAGCTGTTTCCGAAGAGTCAGAGGAAACATCCAGCGCACTGGAAGATGGTACTTATGAAGCAGAATTTGACACAGACAGTGGAATGTTCCATGTTAACGAAGCAAATGACGGAAAAGGTATCCTGACAGTAAAAGACGGAAAAATGACGATCCATATCAGCCTGGTATCTAAGAATATCGTAAACCTGTATGTGGGAAAAGCAGCAGATGCACAGAAAGACGGTGCAGAACTTCTGCAGCCAACAACCGATACGATCACCTATGATGACGGAAGTACAGAAGAAGTATATGGCTTTGATGTTCCGGTAAAAGCACTGGATGAAACCTTTGATCTGGCACTGGTCGGAACAAAAGGAAAATGGTATGACCACGAAGTAAGCGTAAGTGACCCGGTGAAGGCAGAGTAAGGAAATAGTTACCGAAAACGGAGCGGACAGTAACTTTGACGGCAAATCAGCCCCTTGACAAAAAAAGCAGAAGTTTGTATACTACACAGGTATGATTGATTCATAAGAAAATGCATGGATAAGAACCAGTAGCAGCAAGCATCCGTACAGAGAGGCGCCGATTGGTGAGAGGCCCGCGGGAAACTTCCTGTGAATACATCTTTGAGCTTTGCACCGAACATCATCCGGTCAGTAGGCTGCAACGGAAGGACCTCCGTTATACGGGTCAGAGTATAGATTTTCTGTACTTACAGAGGCAGAAGGTGCGAGCCTTCTGTGAAATTAGGTGGTATCACGGAACCTGGCTTCCGTCCTATAAAAAGGACGTGGCCAGGTTTTTTGATGCCCAGATTTCCAAGCTCAAAAGCTGTTCGTGCTTGCACGAAAAGGCTATTGAATTTGGAAATCGTCAAACATGAGAAAGCAGCGATTTACGAAGTAAATCAGCGGATTTCGAATGTTTGCAGGATTGTGAGAGCAGCAAAGCTGCAAAACAATCCGGGGCATCAAGTCATGGTCAAAAGTTTTTTGACCATGACTTCCTTCTAATAAACACGAAAAGGAGAATTTTATCATGACAATTTATGACGAATTAGTTGCCCGTGGTCTGATCGCCCAGGTAACCGACGAAGAAGAAATCAAAGAACTGGTCAACAATGGAAAAGCAACATTTTACATCGGATTTGATCCGACCGCCGACAGCCTTCATGTAGGACATTTTATGGCACTGTGCCTGATGAAACGTCTGCAGATGGCAGGAAACAAACCGATTGCACTGATCGGTGGAGGTACTGCCATGGTTGGTGATCCGTCCGGAAGAAGTGATATGCGTCAGATGATGACACAGGAAACTATTCAGCACAACTGTGACTGCTTTAAAAAACAGATGGAGCGTTTTATTGATTTCTCTGACGGAAAAGCACTGATGGTAAATAATGGAGACTGGCTGTTAGGATTAAACTATGTAGATTTCCTGCGCGAGATCGGACCGCATTTCTCTGTAAACCGTATGCTTACCGCAGAATGCTACAAACAGCGTATGGAAAAAGGATTAAGCTTCCTGGAGTTCAACTACATGCTGATGCAGAGCTATGACTTCTACATGCTGTACCAGAAATACGGCTGTAACCTGCAGTTCGGCGGAGACGACCAGTGGAGTAACATGCTGGGTGGTACCGAACTGATCCGCCGTAAATTAGGAAAGAACGCATGTGCCATGACCATCACCCTGCTGTTAAACTCTGAAGGAAAGAAAATGGGTAAAACACAGTCCGGTGCGGTATGGCTGGATCCAAACAAAACTTCTCCGTTTGATTTTTATCAGTACTGGAGAAATGTGGCAGATGCCGATGTCCTCAAATGTATCCGTATGCTCACTTTCCTGCCGTTAGAGCAGATTGACGAAATGGATAAATGGGAAGGAAGCCAGTTAAACCAGGCAAAAGAGATCCTGGCTTACGAACTGACTGCCTGGTACATGGTGAGGAAGAAGCAAAGAAAGCACAGGAAGGCGCAAGAGCACTGTTCTCTGCTGGTAATGCAGCTAATATGCCATCCACAACACTGGCAGCCGAGGATTTTCAGGATGGTGCCATCGACCTGATTTCTCTGCTGTGTAAAGCCGGTCTGGTAACTTCCCGTTCTGAAGGACGTCGTGCCATCGAGCAGGGAGGTGTATCCGTAGACGGAGAGAAAATTACAGATATCCGTTACAACGTGAAAAAAGAAGATATTACAGAAGAAGGTCTTATTGTAAAACGTGGTAAGAAAAAATTCATGAAAATCTGCTTATAAGAAGGGTGTCACTTGCATGGGCATCACAATTGTGCTAAAGTAGAAAGATAGAGAAAAATTGTGGAAGCTCCGGAATGTTTCTGGAAAAGCTCCGGAATCGTGGAGCTTCTGACAGCAATAAATATGAGGAGGAACATACAGTGAAAAAGTATGGAGTAAACGAACTTCGTCAGATGTTTCTGGACTTTTTCGAGAGCAAAGGTCATTTGGTAATGAACAGCTTTTCCCTCGTACCCCAGAATGATAACAGCCTTCTGCTGATCAATGCAGGTATGGCACCATTAAAACCGTATTTTACCGGAGCAGAGATTCCGCCGAGAACCCGTGTGGCTACCTGCCAGAAATGTATCCGTACCGGTGATATCGAGAACGTAGGAAAGACAGCCCGTCACGGTACTTTCTTCGAGATGCTTGGTAACTTCTCTTTTGGTGATTACTTCAAACACGAAGCCATCGCATGGTCCTGGGAATTTCTGACCAAAGTGGTAGGTTTGGATGAGAACCGTCTGTATCCGTCTGTATACGAAGAGGATGATGAAGCCTTCGATATCTGGAATAAAGAAATTGGTGTTCCGGCTGACAGAATCTTCCGTTTCGGAAAAGAAGACAACTTCTGGGAGCACGGCGCAGGTCCTTGCGGTCCGTGTTCTGAGATTTACTATGACCGTGGAGAAAAATACGGCTGTGGCAAACCGGGCTGTACCGTGGGATGTGACTGTGACCGTTATATGGAAGTATGGAATAACGTATTTACCCAGTTCGAAAATGACGGGGAAGGTCATTATGAGACTCTGAAACAGAAAAATATCGATACCGGTATGGGGCTGGAACGTCTGGCTGTTGTTGTTCAGGATGTAGATTCTATTTTTGATGTAGATACACTGTGTGCCCTGAGAAATAAGGTCTGTGAAGTTGCCGGAAAAACTTATGGTGTCAATCACGAGGACGATGTATCCATCCGTCTGATCACGGATCATATGCGTTCCGCTACCTTCCTGATCTCTGATGGGGTTATGCCGATTAATGAAGGAAGAGGATATGTTCTTCGCCGTCTGATCCGTCGTGCAGCCCGTCACGGACGTCTTCTTGGTATCGAAGGACCGTTCTTGGAGAAACTGAGTGAGACTGTCATCGAAGGATCCAAAGATGGATATCCGGAACTGGAAGAAAAGAAAACCTTTATCCTGAACGTTTTGCATAACGAAGAAAGTCAGTTCAACAAGACCATTGACCAGGGACTGAAGATTCTCGCCGATCTGGAAGCTGAGATGAAAGAAGCAGGAAAGTCCGTCCTTGGAGGCTCCGATGCCTTCCGTCTGTATGATACGTATGGATTCCCGATCGATCTGACGAAAGAGATTTTGGAAGAAAAAGGATACACTATTGATGAAGACGGCTTCAAAGAAGAGATGGAAGTGCAGAGAAAACGTGCAAGAGAAAGCCGTGCAGTCAGCAACTATATGGGCGCAGATGCAACTGTATACGATGAGATCGACCGCAATATCACAACCGAATTTACCGGATATGACAAACTGGAAGCTGCCTCCAAAGTAACTGTTCTGACCACAGAGACAGAGATCGTGGATTCCCTGATGGAAGGTCAGAAAGGAACCATCTTTGTAGAAAAGACACCGTTCTACGCTACCATGGGTGGACAGGAAGGTGACACCGGTGTGATCACCACTGCAAACGGTGTATTCCGTGTAGAAGATACCATCAAACTTCGTGGCGGCAAATACGGCCATGTAGGTGTGATGGAATCCGGTATGATCTCCAACGGAGATGAAGTAACACTGAAAGTAGACGAGCAGGAAAGAAAAGACACCTGTAAGAACCACAGTGCAACCCATCTGCTGCAGAAAGCCCTGAAGACTGTTCTTGGCGCTCATGTAGAACAGAAAGGTTCTCTGGTGAATCCGACCAGACTGCGTTTCGATTTCGCACACTTCCAGGCAATGACTCCGGAAGAGATTGCAGAAACAGAGGCTCTGGTAAATAAAGAGATCCAGGCTGCACTGCCGGTAACCACACAGATCATGGGTATCGAAGAAGCTAAGAAAACAGGTGCTATGGCACTGTTCGGTGAGAAATACGGCGATGAGGTACGTGTGGTATCCATGGGTGATTTCTCTGTAGAACTCTGTGGTGGTACTCATGTGGCAAATACAGCGAATATTACACTGTTCAAGATCGTATCCGAAGCAGGTGTTGCGGCAGGTGTTCGTCGTATCGAAGCACTGACAGGTAACAACGTGATCGAATACTATCGTCAGATGGAAGAAAATCTGCATACAATCGCAAAAACACTGAAGACCAGTCCTGCTGAGATCACAGAAAAGATCACACATCTGCAGAAAGAAGTAAAAGAACTGCAGAGTGAAAATGAATCTCTGAAGAGTAAGATGGCTCAGGATTCTCTGGGAAATGTTATGGATCAGGTTGTGGAAGTAAAAGGTGTGAAAGTTCTGGCATCTGCCGTTGACGGCGTAGATATGAATGGACTGCGTGACCTGGGCGATCAGCTGAAAGAAAAACTGGGTGAAGGTGTGGTAGTTCTGGCATCTGCCAAAGATGGCAAAGTAAGCCTTCTTGCCATGGCAACACAGGGTGCTATGGATAAAGGAGCACATGCAGGTAATCTGATCAAGGCAGCGGCTGCAATCGTCGGAGGCGGCGGTGGTGGACGTCCGAATATGGCACAGGCCGGCGGCAAGAACCCGGATAAGATTCCGGAAGCTATCGCAAAAGTAGCAGAACTGGTAGAGAG